>QMCE01000867.1_pt1 | contig 16095 bp, 10 predicted proteins | sample 1821851 | NCBI WGS metagenome assembly QMCE01 (sample SAMN09453174, study PRJNA476694) | Termite gut metagenome, whole genome shotgun sequencing project. | isolation source: worker | host: Odontotermes sp. | place: South Africa:Pretoria | collected 2016-01-28
ACCGTCCCCACCTCGCGGTTGGAGTCCTGCGCGAGGGCCGCGCCCGACACCGAGGCGAGAAGGAAGAGCGATATTATTATCCTTTTCATTTTATTCTGTTTAATAAGTATTGAAAATAGTTAGATAGCGTCGCCTGCCTCGGGAATGATCTCGTAGTTGTAGGCATTGTTGCCGTCGAGCTTGATCTCGACCTGTGTGCCTTTGAGTACTTCGTCGGGCATGAGGCTGAATGCCTTCGAGCCACCATCCCAAAGAGCAGTGTACTCTGCCGGCATACTTTCGGCATCATGCTTGATAATTTTATCGAGGAATTGGCCCCATACTACTTCCACCATGGTACCGTCGTTGGTTACGGGGAAAGTTATCGAGTATGCACCGGTATTGGTGTTGTAAGTTCCGTCGATGTAGTGGTAGCCTGCCGAACCGCCGGGGGTGTATTGGCTGTATGCCACACGTCCCTTTATAACCACGTTTTTGGGTGCAGTCCATACCGGAGTTGCCGGATCGGTAATGTCGTTGTTGATGAGCAGTACACCCTCGATCTTTGCTGTCGGATAGATAGATGTGGTAACTGCTTCGGCCTTAGGCTCGGAGCATGAACTGAAAGCGAACGCGCCTGTGATGGCGGCGAGTAAAACTATATATTTTTTCATTGTTGTGATCTTTTAGTAAATTTTGTAAATGTTTTTTATTTGACCCGGAGGCCGGTTTAGAAATAGAATGTGAGCCCGAGGGTACCCATAGGGTTGGTCCAGAATTCTCCGTAGCCGGCAGCATCGCCGTTTTCCACCCTGCCGCGAATTTCCACCGTCTGAACACCGCCCAGATTGGCATCGTAAGTTTCCACGGTCGTGACCTGCTGCGTATAGAATCCGTATCCTGCCCTGAGCCCGAGTTCGCCGCTTATCGACATCTTGGGAGCGAAGAAATATTCCGCACCTATGAAGAGTCCCAATCCGAAGTCGTACTTCGAGCCGCCCTTAATGCTTGTTGTGCGGATGCCCGTGAAAGGTATGTTGTTGCCGAAGTTAGTGGTCGATGGTTTGGGGTTGAGCGATGTGATGGCATTGGCATAGTCGAAAGTTTCGCTGCCGCTGCTCACTCCGAACACCAGCTCCGCACCGTAGAACGCCTGAAGGCGCTTGTAGCCGCGGCGAAATTCGTAACCGGCCGCGAACTGGACATTGGTGTATTTGTTATTCCTTACATCGACGAACGTCTTGTTAGGGTTCTGCGGATCGGTGACGGGCTGAGAATCGTCGTCTACAAGTTCCTTGTAAATGTTCGTGCCCGTGTTTACTGTCAGGCCGAACCTTATGGCCTGCCTGTCCTGAAGGAAATACTTTCCGTAAACCTGATATTTGTGTCCGGTCATTACAGGAGAGTTATTGTCGTTATTGTCGTTGAACATATTGCCTATGTAGTAGAACAGGGGCGATGCGTCGATGCTTATCGCAAAGTCGCCTTTGGCAGGAAGTATGTTCTGTCCTTTTTTGTTTGTCGCCTCATAGCGCTCTTCATGGTCGTTCTGGGCTGCGGCCGAGAACGATACCAACAGTGCGAGGCAAACGAGTGATATTGATTTTTTCATGCTTTTCGTAATTTTTTGAGTTGTCGGCAAGGTTGTCAAACCCCTAAGTACCGGCTATTAGAATGTGGTGTAGGCGCTACTGTCGTTACCGTCGAAGTAGTAAGTATCGAAGTAGGTATTGCCTTCGCGGATGAACATATTATCGGTGAGGCCATACCATGTAACACTGATGGTATTGGGTGTGCCGGGCTCTGCGGGGTTCTCCTTTGTTATCGTTCCATGAAAATCCTTGATCTTTACGGTAACGTTGGCACCCTGTGCGCCGAGAGGAAGTGTGGCGCTGTATTTACCTGTCGATGCATCGCACTTTGTCCTTACAATAGTGGTATAAGTGCCTAAATCGCTAAGGTTGCTGTTGGGGATGACAAATTCGATCTCGACCTCTGTCTTCGGAGCCGCCCATACCTGATCGGCAGGAGCCTCGAAGATGTTGTCGTTAACCAGAATAACGCCTTCTACCGTAAGTTCACGCGAAGAGTACTCGGGAGCTTTCGCAACATCGTCCTGCACGCAGGAGGTCATCGAAACAGCGCTCGAACATATGGCGGCGCCGAACAAAAAGGTTAAAAATTTTCTCATAATTAAGTAGGTTGATTAAAATGAATAATGTTAATTTCGCGGCCAAAGATATTATCATTTTTTTAATTTTCAAACACAAATGTAGAATTATCAGGAGTATACTGATGTGTTTGAGTTAGGTATTATTTTATTATATTTGTAATTCATAACATAACCATATGCGATGCAAATAAACATTGATCACAAAAGATTTACAGCCATTGTGCTGCTTATGTACCTTTTGCTGTTCCCGTTAGCCGAAACCAAGGCATCGGCCGCCGCGAAAGCATCGCCGGCAGACAAGGTGTCGCCCGCTTTCATGGAGTTGCATTCGGGATGGCGGTTCCGTCAGGCGCGGCTTACGAATTGGTATAAGGCCACCGTTCCGGGAGTCGTTCATACCGACCTCATGGACAACGGCATGATCGAAGATCCCTTCTTCCGCCTCAACGAGCGTGGGCTCCAGTGGATCGACAAGGAGGACTGGATCTACGAAACCGTGTTCGACATACCGGCGGAGATATTCTCCAAGGATAACATATTCATCGCATTCGACGGGTTGGACACCTATGCCGACGTGTATCTCAACGACGAGAAGATCCTCGAAGCCGACAATATGTTCCGTCGGTGGAGCGTCGATGTGAAATCTATGGTCAGGGAGAAGGGCAACATACTGAGAGTCTATTTTCACTCTCCCGTGAAGATCGACCTGCCCAAGTACGACTCTCTGCCATTCCACTACAATGCCGATAACGATCAGTCTGCCAACGGTGGACTTCTGGACAGGAAGATAAGCATATTTGCACGCAAAGCCGGTTACCATTACGGTTGGGACTGGGGACCGCGTCTGGTTACTTCGGGAATATGGCGCGAGGTTCGTTTGGAGGGCTGGAACGACGCCCGCATCGGGAATGTTCAGGTCATACAGGACAACGTCACGGCCGCGGGCGCCAATATTAAAGTGGTCGTGGAGGTGACGGCCGACAAAGATATACAGGGAGCCGCGGTAAGCGTCTATGACGAGGGCGGCGGCAAGCGCCTGGGGAATACCAAAGCCTTCCTGAAGCGCGGACTTAACAGGGTGGAAGTGGAATTTACGATGAAGGATCCCCGCCTGTGGTGGACCAACGGGTTGGGTGAACCCTACCTCTACACGTTCCGTACCGAAGTCTCCAAGGGACGCGAGACGTTCGACACCGTCCGCGAAAGAATAGGTATCCGCTCGCTGGAGCTCGTGCGCGAGGACGACGAGTGGGGCGGGTCGTTCCGTTTCGTGCTCAACGGGGTGCCGCTTTTCTGCAAGGGTGCCAACTATATACCGTGCGACAGCTTCCTGCCGCGCGTTACGAAGGAGACCTACGAAAGAACAGTGCAGGATGCTGTCGACGTCAACATGAATATGCTCCGTGTGTGGGGTGGCGGCACTTACGAGGACGATTACTTCTACGACCTTTGCGACGAGAAAGGCATACTCGTGTGGCAGGATTTTATGTTTGCCTGCGCGATCTATCCGGCGGAGGGCGAACTTCTGGAAAATATACGGCAGGAGGCAATAGACAACGTGCGACGCCTGCGCAACCACCCCTCCATAGCCATTTGGTGCGGCAACAACGAGTGTCAGGACGCCTGGCTCGGCTGGGGCTGGAAGAGGAGGCTTGAAAGCCTGAACCCCGAATATGCCGCCCTCGTGTGGAAGCAGTTCGAAGACCAGTATTTCCGTGTGCTGCCCGAAGTCGTAGCCGAACACGGTTCCGGCATCGAGTATACACCCACCTCGCCTTTCGCCGCCAAGGGCGAGAAGAGCAACGACCACCGCGGCGACGCCCATTATTGGGGTGTATGGCACGGCAAGGAGCCTATCTCCCGGTACAACGAAGTGCGAAGCCGTTTTTTCAGCGAATATGGTTTCCAGTCGTTCCCCGCGTTCGAGACAGTGAAAAAGTACGCTCCCCGCGAGGAGGATTGGGATATAACATCCGAGGTTATGATGTCGCACCAGAGGGGTGGGGCGCACGCCAATGGGCTCATAGAGTCGTACCTGCTGAGCGAGTACCATAAACCTAAGGACTTCCGCTCATTTCTCTATATGGGGCAGGTGTTGCAGGGCGATGCCATAAAGACGGCCATAGAAGCCCACCGACGCGACAAGGGGTATTGTTGGGGTACGCTTTTCTGGCAGCACAACGACTGCTGGCCTGTGGCTTCGTGGTCGAGCCGCGACTGGTACGGGGTGTGGAAGGCGCAGCATTACTTCGCCCGCCCGGCATACGACGACCTTCTCGTCTCGCCGGTGGAGAAGGAGGGCGTGCTATATGTGTATGTGGTTTCCGACAGACTGAAAGATACGCGGGCGACCCTCACGGTTGATGTCCTGCCGTTGGACGGCCGTCCGGGTGCTTCGCGCTCGATGGATGTTACAGTAAAGGCCAATTCCAGCGAGGCGCTCTTCCTGGCGAGTACCGAAAGCCTTCTCGAAGGCATGGAGCGCGGCGACGTGGTGATCCACGCGAGGCTTGCCGCCGGGAACGATGTTTACGAAAACAATTATTTCCTCGGCAGTCAAAAGGAGATGAACTATCCGCCTGTCGGCATCTCCCGTTCCGTGAAGCCTGTCGCGGGAGGGTATGAGGTGACCGTTTCGGCCGATCGGTTCGCCCGCGGGGTGTTCCTGTCGATAGAGGGTACCGGCCATTTCTTCGGCGACAACTATTTCGACCTGCTTCCCGGCCGGTCGCGCACCGTAACGGTGACGACACCGGCAGATGAAAAGCAGTTCATGGAACAACTCCGGATCGTGTCGCTGGTCGACGCTTATTAGAGATTGTTTGGAAAGCCAAACAAGTATGGAAACACTCAGAGAACACCTGAATACGGCTTGCGACTACAGTATGTCGGACGAGACTGTCGACAAACTGTTCGGGCTTATGACCGAAGTGCGGCTGAAGAACAAGGAGCCGCTTATCCCGTATGGCAAATTGGATAACAATATTTATATAGTCAGGCAAGGCATCATACGGTTCGCCTATTTCTCCGGTTTGAGGGAGAATACTTTTGCCTTTGCCTCTTCGGGGACCATGATCATCGCCCACCACTCCTTCTACGGACACACCCCCTCGTTCTTTCAATACGAGTCGTGCGGAGAGTCGGTCGTTATGAAAGTTCCCAAATCCAAGTTCGACGGATTGCTCGAACAGTCGATAGATTTTAAGAACTGGATGCTGAGAATGTCTCTGGGACAGTTGTGGAGTCTGGACAGGAAACTTGAAGTGCTGAACGGGACTGCCAAAGAGCGTTTTGAGGCGCTCATAAAGAATAGGCCTGAGATACTGAAAAATGTTTCATCGAATGTTATCGCATCCTATATCGGCGTTACGCCCTCTTCGCTGAGCCGGTTGAAGCGGGAAATGAAAAAAACATAACCCCGGATTTTTAACCATAGGACAATTATTTCGGTTTTTACGGATCGTATATTTGCTGTATCGGGATATCCCGGTACAGCATTTTTTGTTAGTCGACCTGTAAAATACCACCTAATCTGAATTTAAGTTATGAAAAGATTGTTTTCCACCTTTGCCGTCGCTTTGGCAGCACTGATGGCTTTGGCCGCGTGCAGCGAAAGTGCAGGGCAGAATGATAACGTCGCCGTGACGGAAGTCACTCTCGACCGGAACTCCTGTACGATCGGGATAAGGGATGAAATTACCCTAGTCCCTGCCGTCGTGCCGGAAGATGCGACAAACAAATCGGTAGTCTGGACGAGCGATAATCCGACCGTTGCCACAGTGAACAACGCCGGCCTCGTAACGGCCGTCGCGGAGGGGAGCGCCTCGATAATCGTCGTCACGGCCGACGGAGGGCAAACGGCGGCTTGTGAGGTTACTGTGGTTACGATATCTGCGGAAAGCGTATCGCTGAACGCGGAGACGCATACGATGCACATAGGCGACACATTCGAATTAAAGGCCGCCGTGCTTCCCGAGAACACCACCGACCAAAACGTTATCTGGTCGAGCGGCAATGAGGCCGTAGCCATAGTGGAGAACGGTCTTGTAACTGCCCTGTTGTTGGGAGAGGTCGCCATAACAGTTACAACCGTGGATGGCCGACATACCGCCACCTGCATAGTATCCGTAACCGTCGAAGCGCCGCCTTACGCCAAAACCGACGAAACATGGAGGATCGGCGACCAGATATGGAGCGACGCCATAAACGACCCCGGCTGCAATCACTCCGACTTCGATACGGGAGATAAGCAATGGATAACCAAATCAGTGTGCCGCAATAACTTGCCGGGATACGGCTATCTCTACACATGGGATTATGTAGTCCAAAACGAAGGAACACTTTGTCCGAACGGCTGGCGTGTGCCCACCAAGGACGATTTTATCGCACTCGACATCGCATTGGGCGGAACAGGTGCGAATTTCCAAGAAGATGTTACATTAAGGCAGGCTTACATCTACGTCTGGGGCGGTCAGTTCGGCGGCTATGTATCCCCCGAGGGCAACTTGGTCTATCAGGGCGAGTTGCTCAACTATTGGACGAAATCGGAACATACCGCGCTCTATGGCTACTATCTGTTCGCGACGAATGTCGCCGTTATCTATCCGCAGCTCTGGAATCACAAGAATGCCGGATTCACATTGAGGTGCGTGATACAACCTTGAGGGAAACAAGCTTTAAAATATGATGCATAATTATTATAACCATTAAAACTTCAATGACCATGAAAAGAAATCTCTTCTACGCACTTGCGGCGCTGACGGTATTATCGTTCGGATTTACAGGCTGTAATGAAAACACACCCCGCGATGGCGACATTGCCGTGACTTCGGTGACGTTGTTGCCCGAAACGTTGACCCTCGTGGTCGGCGGCACGGGGGATATTGTCCTTACCGTTCTTCCCGACAATGCTACCGACAGAACGGTAGAGTGGACAAGCGATGATCTCGACGTAGCAACGGTAGCCGACGGTGTAGTTACCGCGGTCGCTCCCGGCCGGGCGACCGTCACCGCCACCGCCAACGACGGTAGCGGCAAATTCGACGAATGTGTCGTGACGGTACATGAGGGAGTCGTTCCCGTGACCGCCGTCGAACTCGATAAAGAGAGGCTGGAACTCGTCGAAGGCGACGAGGAAACCCTCACGGCGACCGTAACTCCAGATAACGCGACCGACGGCACCGTTTCGTGGAGCAGCGGCAACGACAATGTGGCGACAGTGGACGGTGAAGGTCATGTGGTCGCCACGGGCGTCGGCGAAACCACCATAACCGTTACGGCTAACGACGGCAGCGGCAAGTTCGATGAATGTATCGTTATCGTAGAGGCGGCTTTTGTTCCCGTTACGGCCGTCGAACTCAATAAAAATACACTGGAGTTGTCCGAGGGTAACGACGAAACTCTCACGGCGAATGTGACTCCCGATAATGCTACCGACAGAACGGTTTCCTGGAGCAGTGATAACGAGGCCGTGGCGACTGTCGACCAGAACGGTAAAGTATTTGCCGAAGGACCAGGCCAGGCCACCGTCACCGCCACTGCCAACGATGGCAGCGGTCTGTTCGATGAGTGTATCGTTATCGTCGAGGCGGCCATAACCGCGCCTCCGCGTGCCAAAACCAATAGAACATGGTTGATCGGCGACCAGATATGGAGCGACGCAATAGACTTCTGCAACAAGGACGAGGAACTGCTCGACGAGTATAACGGAGGAACGTATGGCTCGGCCATCGCCGATTGCCGCGCCAATCCGGAACCGGAATACGGACACCTGTATTCCTGGCCTTATGTGCAGAACAATGCCGCAGATCTTTGTCCCGACGGTTGGCGCGTGCCTTCGCAGGATGACTTTATCGCATTGGACATAGAGTTGGGCGGTACAGGTCTGGACAATCAAAGCAACGCACCTCATGCGCCCGAATATCTCGGCAGGTGGGGAGGACAGTACGGCGGCTATGTATATGCCGACGCGACAGGCTGGTTCCATTACGAGGACGGTCAGGGTACCATGGCTTACTATTGGTCGACCACTTCGCTCAGCGCCGGAGCGGGCGGTTCGCTGAACGTTATCGACAACGGCTTTGTCGATCCGCGTAAACGCAGCGGAAAGGAGCAGGCCTATATGGTACGCTGCGTGCAGGACAACTCCGGCGAATGAGACCGGCTTCGTTCAGGGAGCTGATATAATTATTCGTTAAACACCAAGGAGGGGAACGTCGATCGACGTTCCCCTCTTGAGCACGCGATAAGCGAAGCGCACTTCCGAATCAGGGGTACCCTTGTTCGGTTTACTCTTTCATATCCGGCCGTTTCGGGCTAACCCCGTGGTGCCCTCCGGATTTGCGGCGGTTGCGTTTGTCGCCGATTATTACTATAATTGCATCGGCTAAAACGATCGGAATAATTATGAAGAACTTTTTTGTATCGATATTGTTGTTTGCCTGTACAGCCATGATCTCATGCGATGGCACAGGCCATTTTATTACGGACGGCGATTACCGCGCCCGTGTTCGCGAGGATTTCCTGAAACGAAAGGAAATTGCCGACGGGCGTTCGCGGGAACTGTTCGGGGTATTTGAGAATAAAGGGCTTACCGCCGAACGGAGGGAGGCTCTCGAATTCCTGTATGCCTATATGCCATTGTGCGATCTTTCGGAGTACGACGGCGAATTTTTCCTTCGACAGGTCGATGGCGCATTCCGTGCCAGAGATTGTTTCAGTTGGGGTAAAAGCGTCCCCGAAGATATATTCCGCCATTTCGTGCTGCCTGTCAGGGCTGCCAACGAATATCTCGACGATTCGCGGGATGTGTTCTTCGAGGAGTTGAAAGGGCGCGTAGAAGGTCTATCCATGTACGATGCCGCGCTGGAAGTGAACCATTGGTGTCACGAGAAGGTGACCTACCGCGCCACCGATCCGCGTACCCTCTCGCCTCTGTCCCTTGTGCGGACATCGTGGGGCAGGTGCGGCGAAGAGGCGGCGTTCGGTGTGGCGGCCATGCGTGCGGTTGGTATTCCGGCACGGCAGGGCAGCACTCCCCGGTGGGTGCATACCGACAGCAATCATGCCTGGGTGGAAGTGTGGATCGACGGCGGGTGGCACTACCTCGGCGCGTGCGAGCCCGAACCGGAACTCGATGTCGCATGGTTCGATGGCCCGGTACAGAGAGCTATGATGGTCAATGCTACGGCATATGGAGCCTATACGGGTACAGAAGACAGAAATACGGAGACAGGATACTACTCGGTGGTCAACCTGCTGGGCAACTACGCAAAAGTGCGCGACGTTGCGGTGAGGGTAGTGGATGCCGCGGGGAACCCCGTGCCGGGAGTCGAAGTGAACTATAAGGTCTATAATTACGGCGACCTCTTTTCCATATCGCGGCAGGTGAGCGATGATGACGGCCGCGTGTCGTTCACCACCGGAATGGGCGACATTGTGGCGTGGGCTGTGCACGAAGGGGCATACGGATATGTGAAGTCTTCTCCCGGCGACGGCGGGGCGGAGCTCAGGCTCGACCGCAGGCCGGGCACGGAATACGGCGAAATATTCACCATGGCGGCTCCGCCCGAACAGCCGTTCAGAGAACTTTCAGCCGGAAAGATAGCGGCCAATGCGGCAAGACTGGCCGTGGAGGACTCCATCCGCAATGCCTATATGGACACATTTGCGGACGAAAATTACGCGGAGCGTGTTGCCGCCGAAACAGGATTGCCGAAGGAAAGGGTCTGGAGGGCACTCCATACCGCCCAGGGCAATTGGCGCGAAATAGAAGCATTCATACGGAATAACGCCGCGGCGACACTTCCGGGTTCCAGCACTCCGCTCCGTGATCGGGAACTGCTGTTCGGCTTTCTGGACGCACTTCGCGGGAAAGACCTTCAGGATACTCCGGCGACATATCTCGACGATCATTATCGCAACGGCATATGGAGGGAGGGCGTTCCCGTGGAGATATATGCGGCCAAAGTGCTTTCGCCGAGGATAGGGAATGAACTCATAACGCCCTGGCGCGGATATTTCATGCAGTCCGTGGAGCTTTGCGGGAGCGGCGCTTCGGGTGTGGGCGCACAGGCCACAGGCGGCGATGTGGTATTGTATGTAAAGGATCGTATCGCGGTTGACGACAGTCAGAATTTTGTCAACACCAAACAGACTCCACGCGGAGTACACGAGATAAGGATGGCCGACAGGGTGTCGCGCGACATATATTTCGTAGCCCTGTGCCGTTCGCTTGGTATTCCGGCGCATATCGAACAGGCCACGGGAAAGCCGCAGTATATGGAAGCAGGGGTATGGCACGATGCGCTGTTCGAAAGTGTGGAGGCTGTCAGCGTCGTTTACCCCAAAGGACGTCTGACCCTGAAGAACGATCCCGGTAACATCATCGTCCCGGCCTACAAGAGTCATTTCACCATAGCACGCTACCGGGACGACGACTTCCGCGTACTCGACCTTTCGGATTATCCCGAAATGAAGAATTTGCCGGCCTCGCTGGAGCTCGACGAAGGATACTACCGCCTGCTCGTGTCGAGCCGCGGCAACGACGGGTCGGCGACCATTTCGACGCAATACTTCAATGTGGTGAAAGACCTGCCCGTCGCGCTCACCGTAAGTTTTCCGGAGGTGGAGGGCAAGCTCTTCGTCAAGGGTGTGGTGGATATGAATTCCGAGATCTTCCTCGATGACGGTTCAAAGACCACGCTGAAAAAACTCGGCGGTGGACGCGGCGTCGTACTGTGCTTTGCCGACCCCGACAGGGAGCCGACGAAACACATCCTGCAGGATATGCCGTCCTATGCCGGAAAATTGGAAGAGTGGGGCGGGGGTGTACTGTTCATGGTGCCAGGCGATAAGGTCTCGGCGGCATTCAATCCGTCGCAGTTCCCCGGACAGCCGTCACAGACACGGTGGAGTGTCGACCGCGACAGAACATTGCTGAATGCCGCGGCTGACGCCCTCCAACTGCAATTCTCCAATAACTTCCCATTGGTAGTTTACCTCAACAACAACGGCGGCATCCTCTTTTCGTCGCAGGGCTACAGGCTCGGCATCGTCGGCGACGTGCTTAAAACTATCGGACAGGAAGAGAAGACGAGGGGCAATTGACATTTGGTAATTGGCGAAACAATCCAGTGGGGCATATCCGTATTGCTTCGTCGTTGCACTACTTGTAAAGAGGCCTCCGCCCAATATGACAACGCTAACCGTACTATTGCCAAAAAAAGCCTGCATCCGGAAAGATGCAGGCTTTTAAGTAACCTGAGTTCGGTATAAGCGCAGCTTATTCCGGACTCAGACCTGTTCTGGAGCTGCCGTAGGCTGCGACTACTCCCTCCCCTACGGTTAGGTGAGGGCTGGGGAGGGGTGATCGAAAACATTGGCGGCTTTTAAAAGCCGCTAACGTGGGTTCGGTATAAGAAAAACTATTAGCAATAGCCTGTAAAACAAGAAAATATATTGGCTTTTCTTATCCCGAACTCAGGTTAAGTACGATCGGTGGGAAGGTGTGTTACTTTCTCCTGACCTCCACGATCTCGTATCCTTCGACTATGTCGCCGACTTTGATGTCGTTGTAGCTTTCGATATTAAGACCGCACTCCATACCCGAAGTGACCTCCTTGGCATCGTCCTTGAAACGTTTGAGGGATCCGAGCCTTCCGGTGTGGATCACTATACCGTCGCGGATGATACGCACGGGCGTATTGCGCGTTATCTTGCCCTCCCTGACTATACAGCCGGCAACGACGCCCACTTTCGTGATCTTGAAAGTCTCCAGAACTTCCACCGAGCAGACGATCTCCTCTTTGGTGATAGGTTCCAACATACCTTCGATAGCATCCTTGATATCGTTTATCGCATCGTAGATGATGGAGTAGAGCCTTATTTCGATCTCCTCCTTCTCGGCCAGCCTGCGCGCTCCGGCGCTCGGCCTCACCTGGAAGCCGACGATAATGGCGTTCGATGCCATGGCAAGCATGACGTCGGATTCGGATATCTGCCCCACGGCCTTGTGTATCACGTTGAGCTGCACCTCCTCCTTGGAGAGCTTTATGAGCGAATCTGTCATAGCTTCGATAGAACCGTCCACGTCGCCCTTGACGATGATGTTAAGCTCCTTGAAGTTGCCTATGGCTATGCGGCGGCCGATCTCGTCGAGCGTGACGTGCTTCTGGGTCTTGAGACCCTGTATGCGCTGCAGCTGTTCGCGCTTGTTGGCCACTTCGCGCGCACTGCGGTCGTCGTCCATTTCGTTGAACGTGTCGCCCGCCTGAGGCGCTCCGTTGAGACCGAGTATCAGCACCGGCGTCGAGGGCGGCGCACTGGTCACCTTTTGTCCGTGTTCGTTGAACATGGCCTTGACCCTGCCCGATGAAGTGCCGGCTACGAGCGAGTCGCCTATGTTGAGGGTACCGTTCTCCACGAGCACCGTCGACACATATCCGCGCCCCTTGTCGAGAGTCGACTCTATAACCGTTCCGTTGGCCTTCCTGTTCGGATTGGCCTTGAGTTCGAGCAGTTCGGCTTCCAGAAGCACCTTTTCGAGCAGTTTGTCGAGGTTGAGGCCCTGCTTGGCCGATATTTCCTGCGACTGGTATTTGCCGCCCCAATCCTCCACGAGATAGTTCATCTGGGCAAGCTGCTCCTTGATATGCTCGGGATTGGCATTGGGTTTATCTATCTTATTTATGGCGAACACCATAGGGACACCGGCGGCCTGCGCATGGTTGATGGCCTCTATGGTCTGCGGCATCACGTTGTCGTCGGCCGCCACGATTATGATGGCCACGTCGGTAACCTTGGCTCCGCGGGCGCGCATGGCGGTAAAAGCTTCGTGTCCGGGGGTGTCGAGGAACGTTATCTTCTTACCGTTGAGTACCACGCTGTAAGCGCCGATGTGCTGTGTAATACCGCCCGCTTCGCCCTCTATGACGTTGGTCTTGCGAAGATTGTCGAGCAGCGATGTTTTGCCGTGGTCGACGTGTCCCATGACGGTCACTATCGGAGGGCGCTCCACAAGGTCTTCTTCCCTGTCGGCCTCGTCGTCGGAAATAGCCTCCTGAATATCGACCGACACGAACTCCACCTTGTAGCCGAACTCCTCGGCCACGATCACCAGCGCCTCAGCATCGAGCCTCTGGTTGATGGATACCATGAGTCCGAGGTTCATGCAGGCGGTGATGACGTCGGTTACGGGAACGTCCATCATGGTGGCCAACTCGCTTACTGTAACGAACTCGGTTACCTTGAGGGTCATATCCTCTATCTGTGCCCTTTCCATCGCCTCGTCCTCCCTTGCGCGGGCTTCGAGACGTTTTTCTTTACGGTGGAGCGCACCCTTGCTCTTTCCGCCCTTGTTGGTGAGGCGTGCCAGAGTGTCTTTTATCTGTTTCTGTACCTCTTCGTCGCTTACTTCGGGACGCACTACGGGCTTCGGTGCGCCGCCTTTTTTCTTGCGGTCTTTTCTGGAGAGAGCCTGTTGCTGGGCGCCTTTACCGCCGGGGGCATTGCCTCCATGTCCGTGTCCGGAACCCTGTCCATGCCCTGCACCGTCGCGCCGGGGTTGCGATGTCCCCTGCTGTTTGGTGACGTCCACCTTGTCTTTGCCTATGCGCTTGCGCTTTTCGCGGCGTTTGGCGCTGCCCGACTTGAAGTCGGTAACATCCATTTTACCGAGCACTTTTGGACCGCTTAGTTTGTTGCCGCCCTCGTCGGCACGGAAAACATTGTCGCTCTTTTCGGCCATACGCTGGTCGTATGTTTTCTCCTGTATCACGACAGGCTCTTTCTTCGGAACTTCACTCTCTCTTTCCGGTACGGCTTCTGGCGCTTCGGTCTTGTGTATTTCGGCTTTAGGCGCTTCGGTCTTGACCACGGGTTTTGCCGCAGGCTTTTCAGCAGGTTTCTCCGGCTCTTTCGTTGCGGCGGGCTCACGCTTGATTTCGGGCTCCGGCTTATGTTCCGGTTCCGGCTGTTTGGGAGCCGTCTTTTTTGGTGCGTCGAGGTCGAGTTTGCCGACTATCTTCGGCCCCATACTCTTCACTTCGTCCCTGACATTGATAACGCCGCTTTTTATCACTACTTCGTCATCGAAATCATTTTCATTCTGCGGCGAGTCTTTTCTGTCGCTGAGCGACACACTCTCCTGCTTAAGGTTGATCCTGTCCCTTATGCTGTTGCGGTCGTTCGGGGTGCGGTTGCCGCCGAATTCCTTTTCCAGAACGGCATATGCGGCTGGTTCGACCGGCGAATTGGGCGAACTCTCTATCGCGATGCCTTTCTTTTCCAGAAAGTCGGTTATGGTGGCAATCCCCACTTTGAACTCCTTGGCGACTTGCAGGAGCCTTAGTTTTCTTTCGTTAGACATATATCTGGTTCTCCTTATTTATTTTGCGGCGTTATGTTTTTTAGTTATGAGCTATAACTCATAATTCATAACTCATAACTTTTATGTTACTCGAATTCCGATTTCAGGATGTTTACAACCTCCTTTACGGTCTCCTCTTCCAGGTCGGTGCGGCGGACGAGGTCCTCGGTCGTGAGGTCGAGCACGCTCTTCGCCGTGTCGCAACCAATGGCTTTCAGGGCGTCTATGATCCACTGGTCTATTTCGTCGGAGAATTCCTGCAGATCGACATCCTCTTCCTCCACATCGCGGTAAACGTCTATGTCGTAACCGGTCAGCATACTTGCCAGGCGGATATTGAGACCGCCCTTGCCGATAGCGAGCGACACTTCGCTGGGCTTCAGATAGACCGATGCCGTTTTCCTCTCTTCATCTATCGTTATGGATGATATCTTGGCGGGATTGAGCGCCCTCTGTATGAGAAGCTGGGTGTTGGACGTCCAATTCACCACGTCGATGTTCTCGTTGCGCAACTCCTTGACTATCGAATAGATACGCGACCCCTTCATGCCCACGCAGGCGCCTACGGGATCGATGCGTTCGTCGTAGGACTCCACGGCGACCTTAGCCCTTTCGCCCGGTATGCGGACGATCTTCTTTATGGTTATCAGACCGTCGAATATCTCCGGCACCTCCTGTTCGAAGAGCCTTTCGAGGAACTCCGGCGCAGTGCGCGACAGGATGATGGCGGGAGTGTTGTTGCGCATCTCCACCTTAGACACTATGGCGCGAATGGCGTCGCCCTTGCGGAAAAAGTCGCTCGGTATCTGTTCGCTCTTCGGCAGTATGAGTTCGTTGTCCTCGTCGTCGAGCACCAGCACCTCCTTCTTCCACACCTGGTAAACTTCGCCGGTGATGATCTCGCCCACCTTCTCGCTGTACTTCTCGAACAGGATGGCCTTTTCGAGGTCGAGGATACGTGAGGCGAGATTCTGGCGGAGCGAAAGCACTGCGCGGCGCCCGAACTGTTCGAGCTTTATCTCGTCGGCAACCTCTTCGCCCACCTCGTATGTCTCGTCCAACTTGTGCGCATCGCTTGCGGATATCTGCTGGTTGGGATCTTCGACCTGGCCATCCTCCACGATGATGCGGTTACGCCATATCTCGAGGTCGCCCTTGTCAGTATTGATGATTATGTCGTAATTCTCGTCCGTGCCGTATGTTTTGATAAGGTGGTGGCGGAAAACATCTTCCAGAACGCCTATCATGGTGCTGCGATCGATATTCTTAAGCTCTTTGAATTCGGCAAAGTTGCTTATAAGATTGAGGTTGTCCATCGGGATGAATTATGAATTATGAGTTATAAATTATGAGTTACTTAAAATCGAGATATTCCTTTGTGGTTTTGATATCCGAGAGGGGGTAGGTTTTTTCGACCTCGAAGAGTTGTTTGCGCTTTTTGCCCTCCACGGTGCGGCTCTCGGTGTATATTACCGTTATCGAGTCGGCATCGGTCCCGCGCAGTTCGGCGATTATCTTGGCGCCGCTCCTGAGGACTATCTCCACCGGCTTGCCGATAAGCTTTTTGTACTGCCTG
>QMCE01000868.1_pt1 | contig 16092 bp, 13 predicted proteins | sample 1821851 | NCBI WGS metagenome assembly QMCE01 (sample SAMN09453174, study PRJNA476694) | Termite gut metagenome, whole genome shotgun sequencing project. | isolation source: worker | host: Odontotermes sp. | place: South Africa:Pretoria | collected 2016-01-28
GGATTCTTTCCCGGAGCGCATGGAATACCCAACGTATCCGCAGTACAAGACGACGGAAACAGCCGTAACATTGAGCTGCCGTACAGCAAGGTAAACCATCTGAAGGTAACATCACGCCAGCAGTATACATGGGATAACCTGTCTGCTTCGTGGGATATCGGATATCAAAACAACCACCGGGAAGAATGGAGTAAATTCCATACGCATTACAGTTCACAAAATCCGCCGGAAAAGTATCCGGACAAAGAGCTTGGATTTGCACTGAACACGTTCAGTTCATCTGCAAAATTACGTTCCGTTTCTTCCGGAGATTTTGAACACAGTGCGGGTTGGGATGTACAGTATCAGCAAAACCGTATAGAAGGATATTCGTTTCTTTTGCCGAGATATGACCGGTTTACGACCGGCGCGTCCGCATTAACTTCATGGCGGCCTTCCGGACATTTTTCGTTAAGCGGCGGCCTCCGGTATGATTACGGCACCGTTGATATATCGGCCTACAAGGATCCCTATCTGGAGGCTTATCTTCAGGAAATGGGATACGGCCCCGAGCTTATCGAACTATATGAATGGCGGAGTTATCCCGTAAACCGTGATTTCGGAGATTTTTCAGGCTCCCTGGGTATCGTTTGGAATCCTGCCGTTACACATCTGTTTAAAGCCAATATCGGCCACAGCTTCCGCCTGCCGGGAGCCAATGAACTGGCTGCAAACGGCGTACATCACGGCACATTTCGCCACGAACAGGGTGACCCGTCGCTTACATCGGAACGCGGCTGGCAACTGGATGCTTCCTATCGCTACGATAACAAGGGGATCTCTTTGTCTGCCGGCACATTCTTCAGTTGGTATAGCAACTATATATACCTGAAACCGACGGGAGAATGGTCCATATTGCCGCATGCAGGGCAAATATACCGGTATACGGGGGCGGAAGTCATTTATGCAGGAACCGAACTTTCACTGGATGTCAACATACTTTCATTTTTAAAATACACGTTGCTGGGAGAATATGTTTATACTTACAACAGGGATGAACATACCCCCTTGAGCTTTTCTCCTCCTGCATCATTATGCAACATACTGACGTTAAATGTTAAAAACATGCAGGTATATGCTGAGTTACATAGCATAGCAGCCCAGAACAGGGTAGCAAAAAATGAAAGCAAAACAGACGGCGCTAATTTGGTTAATCTTGGAGGTAATGTACATATTCCTATCGGACATACGATGTTGGACATTTCGTTATCCCTAAGAAACCTGTTCAACACAAAGTATTACAATCATCTGAGTTTTTACAGGAAAGTAGAAATCCCCGAACCGGGACGAAACTTCCAATTATTAATTAAAGTACCATTTAAAAGTAAAATAAAATGAAAACAATGAACAATATTCTATTTGCAGTGATTACAATTATCGTATCAACTTTCACATGTGTTTCATGTGAAGAAAGCGGAGATACGACTCCCCCCGTCATCGAACTTATAGCGCCCGCAGAGGGAGCCGAGTTAATGGCAGGGAAAGAGATTCATTTCGATATGAATATTTCAGACAATGAAATGTTGAAATCGTATAAAGTCGAAATTCATAATGACATTGAAAATCCGCATGATCACGAAGCAAGGTTATTGAGCCTGAAAGCGGGAGAAGCAGATTATTTCTCATACCTGAATTCATGGGATGTTTCCGATAAAAAAAACACCAATGTACATACGCATGAGATTACCATTCCGGAAGATGTCATACCGGGCGCTTATCATTTTATGGTATATTGTACGGATGCGGCCGGAAATGAATCTCACATAGCGCGTAATATCACAATCATTCCTCATGACGGCAGTGAAGAGCACGAAGATGATGATCACGAAGGTCACGAACACTAATCCTGGGTATCAGCATTAACCGGCTCACGGTTAAATCAACAAAAAAACAGGAGAGAAACATACCGCTTTTCTCCTGTTTTTTTGTCCGGACTACACCTTATTCCATCGTTCGATTTGCCGGATCTGTAGTCTTTATGCGCATTTATCCTTTTTTCTTCTCTGCTTTTGCAATGCGTTGGGCAGCAAACTTACCGGCTATAGCTGCCAACGGAAGTCCTCCTGCCGGAAATGTACACTGGCCGGCAATGTATAAATTTTTTATACCATCTTTTACTCCCTTGTGTACCTGCTTCTTCACGTAACCCGAGGGTATAAACGACATATAAGTACCGCGATACGAATGACAATACCGGTGAAAAGTCAACGGCGTCGCAACATTCGACATTTCAATTTTTGCCTCTATTTCCGGAAAAACCTTTACGATACCTCCGGTCACCCAGTTCGCAAGACGTTCCTTCTCCGCTTTATACGCATGATCAGACTTTTCTTTCAAAGCCTTCCAGTAGTCAATCTCGTCTTCAGTCAATAAAACCGCCATGACGGTTTTTTCGCCTTTGGCTAATTCGGGGTCAAAATTGTATATTTTAACATTGAAATCTTTTAACTCCGTTTTATTTAAGCGGAATGGTTTTTCCGGCCGAACATAGACATTATGAGGATACTTACCAAGATCCGCAGCGATCCCCAAACTAACGTATGAACCTGTCAGGAGCAGGTAATCCTGCGGAGCGGCAAACCGTTCTTCAAAATATTCATCCGGATATTTTCCTTCCAACAGCTTGCTTAACAACATATCCGCATCCACCGCAGAAATAATATAATCAGCCAATACTTCACGGTCATCTTCCTTTATCCCAATCCCTACAGCCGCATTCTCTTTTATAATTATCTTATCAACCGTAGTATTGGTATGCATGTTGCCGCCTAATTCCTCAAACCGATCTTGCATTCGTTCCATAAAAGCCAACGATCCGCCCGCCGGCCATCCTCCGTCGCCGGAACTTCTGATTCCCAGGCAATAGAACAGGGTATAGGCCGGCATAACCGTCGGGAAAACACAAGCGAGTAACTGACGGATCACCGGAGATTTGAATTCGCTGATGTATTCGGCAATGGTCATATATTCCGTCTTCTTCTCCGGCTTTCCGGAACGAAGTATTTTCCATAGTAAGGGTATGAGTTTCCATTTGTTCATATCTTCAAACGGTTTTTCGATAGGCGCGTTCAAATTCTGAAAACAACGGATATTTTTGATCAGTTTCCTGATTTCGGCTTTATCATCAGGCGAAACAGCCAGAAACTCCTGTTCCGTTTTTCTTAAATCGGAATACAAATGATATGTTCTGCCCTCATAAATAGTCGTTGCTATTTCTTCCGCATTATAAATCTCCGTATCATCGGATAAGGCGCCGCACGTTTGCCATATTTCATGAACTCCCGTCCCTTTTTTTGTGCCCGTAAGCCATTGTATACACCCGTCAATATAATAACCTTTACGAAACCAACCCGTACAGTTACCTCCCACAATTGAATGAGATTCAAAAATGTCAACGTCAAACCCGGCTAAACGCGAATAGATTCCGGCAACAAGACCGGACACGCCTGCGCCTATAACAACAACTTTTTTACTCATACATTAATCAATTTTCAATATAACTCCAACCATTCATACATATTCCCGGTATCATCCAGAAAGCGGATAAAATCTTCATACGAAACAATAAGTGATGCGGTATTGACACAGGGATGAAAACTCAATCGTTCGGCATTTTGCAAATTCTTGTCTAAAAAAAGACAAACGTGATTTTCCGTATCGTTCATCAATCCGAAAGGGGTAACGGAACCGGGCTTCACACCCAGATATTTTTCCAGGCGTTTTTCCGAAGCAAAACTTAACCTTCCCTGATGCAACATTTTTTCAATTGCACGAATATCCATATCACGGTCACAGTCAAGAACCACAAGATAATGCCTGTTTCCTTTATGATTCCGAAGAAACAGATTTTTACAATGCCGGACATTGTGTCCCATCCAGTATTGCCGCGCGATCTCTGCGGTCGGCGCCGGCGGATGTTCGATGTATTCGAATTGTATATTCAGGCGCTCCAGCAACGCGTACAGTTTTGGATCTCCATTCATTTTTCCGGAAATTTATTCGGTTTTGTCATCCGACTTTAGAAACCAGTTCCGCGAATAACAGGATCATTTTATCCGCCGCCTGATTAGCCGCTTTAATCACATCATCGCCATCATTCACAAAATCGTCCGCAAAATGATATCCTTCGTTTGTGATAACAGACATACCGAACACACGCAACCCGGCGTGACGGGCAACAATTACCTCCGGTACGGTACTCATCCCGACAGCATCACCACCTGCTTTTCCGTAAAACGCATATTCGGCAGGCGTCTCATAAGACGGCCCGGTCAATCCGACATAGACTCCCTTTCTGAGTGGAATATCATGCGAAGCGGCTATTGCCTCCATGTATTTTATAAATTCGCGATCATACGCGCGGGTCATATCCGGAAAGCGCAGGCCGAACGAATCGTCGTTTTTCCCGATAAGCGGATTCGGCAGCATATTAATATGGTCACGGATAATCATCAGGTCACCGATCTTAAAGGTAGTATTGATCCCGCCGGCCGCATTGGATACAAACAGATTTTTAATCCCCAGCAACTTCATCACGCGAATGGGAAAAGTCACCTGTTGCATGGTATACCCTTCATAATAATGGAAACGCCCCTGCATCGCAAGAACAAGTTTACCTCCCAGGCTTCCGAAGATCAGATTGCCTTTATGGCCTGCGACCGTAGAATGCATAAAATGGGGTATTTCACTATATGGAATCACCGTCGGATCCGTGATCTTATCGGCAAGGGCGCCAAGCCCGCTCCCGAGGATAATCGCCGTATCCGCCGTTCCGTTTATCCGTTTCGCAATATAATCCGCCGCTTCCTGATAATTTGTTTTCATCATTGTTATCTGTTTACTATTCCGCAAATTTAACAACTATTTTTATACGGACAAAGAAGCCGGGATATTCATAAGCGATTATCAGCAACTTTTTGCATACGTATATGTAACATCAACCGGATTTATGCGCACATCATCCGGTTTTCATTTTCTTTTTGCGGCTGATAAGCATAATACTCAACAGAATAACAACCAATCCTGCCATCTGTATCCAGGTAACATCTTCATGGCCGAATACGATACCGAAAAATACGGCGATAAACGGATTGACATAGGCATGTGTGGCTACTTCGGTGGCCGGACGTATTTTTAACAGCCATACATAGGCCGAATAAGCCAGCAGGGAGCCAAAAATAATCAGATAGATCAGTGAAAGCCAGGCAGAAGCGGGAACAGCGCAGAAATCTGTTTTCCCCAAGTCGCCGCAGACAAAGGTAAACAGCCAGAACATGGCGCTGGCGAAAAGCATCTGCCAGGCCGAACCGGCAAATGCGTTGACATCTTCTTCACCGGAAGAACGGTATTTTGCATACAGCGTACCCAATGCCCAGGATATGCAACCGAGCAACAGGATAAGTACCCCATATTCCCTGTTTTCAGATGCCGTATCCAGTTGCAACTGTTCTATATACAGCATTGATACGCCCCAAAAACCGACAATGATCCCGGCGAGAACGGCCGGGTTACAAAAATTCTTTTTCCACATGGGAACATCAAGCGCCATGATCCAAAGCGCCGTTGAAGAGGCGATAATCGCCACCAGGCTGCTGCTCACGTATTGCTGTGCAAGCATGACTACCGCCATATCCACAAAGAGCAGGACGATACCGCTTACGGCCGACTTCTTAACCAGGCTTTTCTTAAAGACCGGTTCGCCCCTTTTATAACATACGGCGAGTAATATCAGTCCCGCCATCGTAAAACGAAGCGCCCCAAGCAGGAACGGAGGAAATCCTTTCAGGGCCACGCCTATAAAATAATACGTGGAACCCCAAACCACATAGATCAGAAAATAAGCAATCAGAATATGTATTGTCTTTATACTTGTTTCCCCCGCTTGTCCCGTCATTTATACCGTTTTTTTATCTTATCCAGTCCTTCCATCAGTAATTGTCGCGGACACGCGATGTTGATACGTATAAAGCCTTCCCCACTCTCTCCGTACATCGTACCTTTGTTTACCCACAGGTTCTCTTCCTTCAATAAAGTTTCGGTTATCATTTCCGAAGATTGCCCTGTAAAAGAAAAATCCATCCAGACCAGGTAAGTAGCCTCTAACGGCAACACCTTTACGGAAGGAAGTTCCGCTGTCATGAATGCTTTCAGGCAGAGGTAGTTGTCGTACAGGTATTTTCTCAATGCTTCCAGCCATTCTTCCCCTTCGCTGTAAGCGGCTATCACAGCCTCGACGGCAAAAGCGTTTATTTCACAGACTTCATTTATGTTCAACACCTTATCAATCTTACGGCGTATTTCTTCGTCCGCCGCAATGATGTTGGCGACCTGTACGCCCGCCAGATTGAACGTCTTGCTGGGAGCTGTGCAGGTTACGGAATTTTGCAAAAATTCTTCACGGAGGGAAGCAAACGGAATATGCGTATGTCCTTCATAAACCAAGTCGCAGTGTATCTCATCCGACACAACTACCACCTGATTCCGCAAACAGATTTCCCCGATCCGGATCAACTCATCTTCCGTCCATACCCTTCCTACCGGATTATGCGGATTGCACAACAACAGTACTTTCGCTCGCGGATCGGACGCTTTTTTTTCGAGGTCTTCAAAATCAACCGTGTAGGTATCATTGCTATATATAAGTTCGTTCGGCACCATTTCACACCCGTCGTTGCGAATGGATGAGAAAAAGCAGTTGTAGACAGGGGGCTGCACAATCACCCGGTCACCGGGAGCGGTCAACGCTTTTATTACGGCCGAAAGCGCCGGAACGACTCCCGTCGTATAAAGTATCCAGTCTTTTTGAACGGTAAAACAATGCCTTCTTTCAAACCATCCGGTCACCGCATCAAAATAAGCGCCGGGCACTTTTGTATACCCGAAAACGCCATGTTGCGCCCTCCGCGTGAAAGCCTCTATAACAGAAGGGGCCGTACGGAAATCCATATCGGCTACCCACATGGGTAATACATCACCGTTCGTTGCCGAATCCCATTTATAGGAATTCGTATTCCTGCGTGGGATTATTTCGTCAAAATTATAGTTCATGATGCGAAACACGCCTCTTTATTCGTTTTTATTTTGCAGGCTTCCGGATCTTTACAATTTTCGTCAAGGATAATTTCACCGATACGGCCTGCTACGATAGAACCATCTCCCGGATTTTTAACGCTGGTAATAAACCCATTCACTTCGGCCTCAAGCGTACTGTATTCAAAACACAGGTCACAATCTTCCGCCATTGTACAGTTTTCCATCACAAGACCGGTGCAGTAACACAAGGGTTGCGTACCGGAGATCTTGCAGTTCACCAGTTTCAGGTTTTTGGAGTACCAGCCCAGGTATTCGCCGTTTATCTCGGAATCATATACGGTCACATTTTCCGTTTTCCAGAAAGCGTCTTTGGAGTCGAGACAGGCATTACGAACCACAACGTTTTTCGCATCCTGGAATGAATAATTGCCCTGCAGGTAAAAACCATCAATATCAATACCCACGCCATTCATGAATATATAGTCGCCGCCACGCGCTTCTATATTACGAAGTTTCATGTCGCGACAGTTCCACATCGTTTCTCCCGCACAGGATAGCTTTACATTTTCCAGGTAAAGGCCGTCTATTTCACGAAACATCTTGGGCGCATCCACACGACTGTTTATCATACGGATATTTTGGGAATACCAGATAGCGGCACGGCTGTATACCGTAAAAAGGCAATCCTCAATCAGTGCATTGTCATTGTGCCAGAATGGGTATTTACACATAAACTCGCATTTATAAGCCTCTACATTCTTACATTCTTTCAGTGCCGACTCACCCGGATAGAACTTTACATTTTCAAGTCGAACATTATTTGTTGCATACAAAGGTCTTTCACCTTCAAAAAATTGATTACTGATCAGTTGTTTCATCTTGATAATTTATTATTCGATATATTTTGTAATATTATAATTTAATTAAAAACCTGATTTATACTTTTCTTCACCGGTTTCATGCCGGATAAAATACAATTATCGTACCACTTTTATGAAGAAGGATTGAATGTCTGATATCCTCCCTGTTTCCTGATAGGCAACCGCTCACCGTAGGTCAACATACGCCATCCCCATTCCATCGGGCCAAAACGAAAATAACGAAGCCACAGGTAACTATACAAAATCTGCACCATATAAACAGCCAATGCTATCAATTCGACATAGACCAGCCCGACACCGGCTCCCAGGGCAAAACCGATACCGTAAAAAATAATTATTCCGAAAACCGACTGCATTATATAATTGGTAAGCGCCATCCTGCCGGGCGTTGCCAGCACTCTATAAATACGCCGCTCCCGCTTCCTGATATAATACAGGCAAAGGGCGGCTATATAAGCAAAACTCAAAGGAAATACGCTGACTACATACAGGGCGGCAGTGCCGGGTAATCCGAAAGGGTAGCCGTTCATCGCATTCCAGGCATAAAGTACGGAGAGCGGCATTCCCCAAAGAAAACCTGCATTCCGTAATTTGCGCAAACCGGCCCTGTAATCGGGCAGGTTGGCATAGATCTTGTTTCGTCCGATGTAAAACCCTATAATAAACAAGCCCAACACCTTGAAAACCCTGTTTCCTTCAATAAACTCCTGCATCCGGATAAAAGAACCGGCCAGGTTAAAATTCAACACGTCCGCATAACTTTCCGCTTCCAGCAACCAAACGGGAAAATTACTTTCCGTAATACCTGCCTTATCATGAAAATACTGCGTAGCCTTAACAGCCGGCGCCGACAGATCCCAACCAAAAAATGAAATACCGGTGTCAATAAGAACCGGAAATAACAAAAGCACGACAGCGCAAATCAATAGTTTTTTATCGGAAAGATTCCTGAACAGCGGAAGGAACAATCCCAGAAATGCATATAAAATAAGGATATCACCGGCCCAGAGGCATAACAGATGAAAAAGTCCGATCAATAAAAGGATGATCATTCTACGGTAGAAAATCCGCAGCCCGCTTTTGTTGTTCTTTACCGCATTGGAAAGGATGATGGAAAACCCGATACCGAACAAAAGCGAAAACAAGGTATAAAACTTACCGTCAATAAAAACATACTGGAAGTACTTTACTATTTTGTCAACACCGGCCGTAGGCATCGCTGCCGTTACTTCCGCAGGAAGAAATGTGTACAACGCAAATTCAGGAAAATTCGCCAAACAGATTCCCAACAGGGCAATACCCCGCAAAAAATCCAGAATGATATAGCGTTCTTTTGTACCGGCCGCACTAATCATTATTATTGAACAGATTTTTTATTGCCTGACATTTCCACCTTCTTCTTTCCTGTTTTATGCCTGCCATTCAACAGAAACATTTATTTATTTTAACCGCAAAGATGAAAAAAAATATTTTTTATTTCCCCCGTTCCATCGCTAAAAGGAATTTTATTGATTTTAACACGAAAAAGTTTTGCATCTATTTATCTATATACACAATGACCTCCCTCATAAGAATGAGCGAAAGGAATTTACATTTTGAGCGATCTATCCATATCCGGATATGACCTATTCATTCATACCCGGATATATTATGCCCCGCATAAGGGACTGAATCTTATAAAGAGAATGACACTCCTCCCATAAATGTGGCTTTAGGCATCGGATAACCAACCATCGTTTCATATTTTTTTGCCAGCAGATTGTCTCCCTTGGCAAAAATCTCTATCCATTTTAACGGACGATAAGCTATCCGGGCATCTATCAGTGTATAATTTGTCGTTTGAGGATTTTCGCCGGTAACGAGATAAAGTTTGTCTATTACCTGCGCTCCCGCACTCAATGTAAACTTACCCGGACGATAAATCACTCCTGCGTAAAGTTTATTTCTCGGTGCACCGGTAACCGGTTTTTCCATATTAAGATAACTGTAATTGGTATTCAGGCGGAGATTATTTAATATCTGATAGTCGAGACTGAATTCAATCCCTTTATTGGCAAATTGTCCGACATTTCTATTTTGCATACGGCCTTCGCCGATATCAATAACTTCTATCATATTATCTCCTTCTATATAATACAAAGTCAATTCCATTGACATGCGATTGTTCAGCAATTTCTGCATCACTGTTATATCATAACTGTAGCTGCGTTCGGGAAGCAGATTTTCATTGGCCGGTGCGTACATGTATAATTCCCGCATATTCGGAGAACGAAAACCTTTGGAGAACGAAAATTTCACATGTGTATGCTCGGTAGCCCGGTATGAGTAGCCCGCCTGCGGTATAAATTCCGTCCCGTACAATTTATGATCCTCTATACGTAAACCCACTTCAAACATTGATTTCCCGGATTGCTGCTGCGCAAGAACATATCCGGCCACTTCATGCAATTTAATATTGTCAGCGTATATTTCCGTTACAGGATCGCGATAGGCATCGCCTCCATATAACTTCACATCAAATCCGCCGGTAATCGTGTTACCCTGAAACAGGTTTACCGCCTGGTATATATTCACTCCGCCCATATAATCCGTTGAATTAAACAGGTACGGACGGGGTGTTCCTCCCTGATAGTAGCCATCGTTTATTTCATGGTCCCCCCAGTTATAATAAAAATTCACAGCTCCTCTCGTTTTACCGTAATTGTTTTCCAGCGACAGCCCCGCCATCCCGCGCAATACGTCAGTCGTACCATCCAGTAAAGGACGGCTTACCTGACCCGGAACCTGCGCTTTGGCTTTTGCGATGTTTACATTTCCCGTAACTTTCCATTCCTCCGCCAGGTCATATCCCAACTTGGCAAATCCCGTCCACATCCCGAAATCGGAATGTATACGGTGTCCGTCTGTCCGTTCATAGTTACCGCTGATAACACCCGAAAATCGTCCGTTACGGTAAGTATCCGTCAAAGCGTATCGCTGCGTACCATACGAACCGCCCATCAGTCTGACCGAAAGTTTATTCCCATCCTCCATCGCCTGGCGGGTTATGATGTTGATAGCCCCTCCCATAGCGCTGGCGCCGTAGAGTATGGACGCAGCGCCATGCGAAACCTCCACACGTTGGGCGTCCGACGCGATGTATGCATCCGCCACAGGATGTCCGTATATAGTCGCATATTGCGGATGTCCGTCAATAAGCATAAGAACCTGCCCGGAACCTCCGGAAAAACCGCGCATGTTAATACCGCCTGCCGCACCGCCCGATACACCATAACCGGCCATCCCGCGGGAAGTTACGTAAAGTCCCGGAACCTGCTGCATAAGCACCGGAAGCAAAGCCGTCTCTTCACTTTGCTCTATCGTACTGCGATGTACCACACTGATCGGAACGGGTATCACATCGCGCGGTACGGGTACGCGCGAACCTGTTACCACTACTTCATCAAGACTGACAGATTTTCCCGCTATAGTGTCCTGCAATATAGCAACATTATTTTCCGCCAGGCATATAGCCAAAGATAAACAAGATAAAACCGATAATGATATTCTTCTTTTCATTTAGACATTGATTTTTAAGTTAATAACTTTTGCAACTTCAACTCGTGTTATGTTTTTAGAAAAACGTGCCACAAATATACTACATAATCAGATATGTCGCATACATACACAACAAAAAATGAAAAAAAGCGGTAAGATACTTGCAGTCAAACAAAATACATATGCCTTTGCAGCATGTGTAAAACTTTACAATCGGATTTATTTTTTCGCTTCTAATTTTCGAAATCCTTTTTCTGCATCTATGGCATTGAGACGTGTTAGTTGCCGTTCTGCCATTTCGTGCAAACAGGCGTATCGGGTAGATTTGTCCATATCACGTTTCAAAAGTTCTGCATTAAATGATTCAAGATTAGCCAAGACAACCAATTCATTAATGCTTGCCGTATCGCGTATATTCAAACCTTTCTTTGCGTATTCCGGATTTGCCTCTCGCCATTGCTTTGCTGTACAAGCCCACAAAGCGAGGTTCAGCATATCAGCTTCATCTGCGTAGGCGTATGCTTTCTCTCGTTCTACATCGATTTTTGGAATGATAAAATCACGAACGGCATCAGTATGAAGCGTATAATTCACTTTACTAAGCACCCGTTTTACATTCCATTCGCCGAGCATCGGATTGTTTTCAGCCTCTTTAAGTCGCTGATATTCGGTAATCAAATAGAGTTTAAACACCGGACTGAGCCACGAGCCGAACTCAAACGCAATATCTTTGTGGGCGTAAGTTCCGCCGTTTCGCCCTGCTTGGGAAATAATACCGATAGCACCGGTCGCCTCAATCCATTTGCGGGGTGTCATATTAAAACGGTTTGCCCCAGCTTCGTGTAAAAAGGTGTCGAATTCGACACCTTTAAAGGCGGGGTTGTGCAACATCTCCCAAGCACCGAGAAACTCAAGGGTATTACGGTTGCGCATCCAATTGCGGATATGGTCTTCGCCCTCTTGCCCCTTTACCATATCGGTAAGGCAAATATAATCGTTATTTTTCTCCGAAATAACGGTTATTTCAGTACCCTGTACGGTTATTTTGTCTTTTTTACTCATATATCAGCATTCATGATATTTTTACGTTTAGGTGTTTTACATATTAGCATGAATGATTTTCCAATTCCCATTCATTTTTGAATAGGCCATAGTATATGTAAATTTGCCTGTCAAGGTACGCCCGTCTTCAAGGTCTAAAGAATAATCTCCTGATGCGACGAGTAAAGCGCTATTCTCTCCTAAAACAGTGATTTTCTTATTGGTAACATTCATTTTCTGCGCCTTACATCCTATTATATTTTTCTCAAAATCAGCCATTACTTCAGTAAATGACCTGAAGAAATTTCCACGTACTATGAAACCTGCCTGCATACTGTCATCGACACAATCTGCCAGTGCTTGTGAGTCTAAACTTTCTGCGGCCTTAATGCTCTTTTCAAAAGCCGTTGTAATCTCGGATGTAATTTTGTCTTTTTTTTCGGTAGTCAATTCCTGTGAATGCGCACTTAAAGTAGTGTAGAACGGCATTATCAGAAAAAAAAGGAAATAAGATAACTTTTTCATGTCTCTCTCGTTTTATTAATTATTGAGTTTAATTTCAATCAACTTTATTATATCATTGACATTTTTAGTGTCCTGCGTTATCGTAATATTTATTATCCGTCCTTCCATATATTTCTTTGCATCTTGCAATTCGGTCTTTATCTCTTTTGGCAGGTCGCTCTCCATTACCTTCCCAACCGCTTTATCACCGAAAATAAAGGCCACGATAAAATATCCGTCAAAAGGAACGACGAACATGATATTTCTTTTCCCTTTAAGGAGTTTCAGTTGCCATCCCATTTTTTTACTGTACTGCTTCCACTCAGGACTAATGTCCTTGTGTGTATCCATGAGATACTTGAAAATTTCCTCAAACAAAGAATAAGTTGAACCCAACGCAATTTCTAGTTCCTTGTCCTGCGGTTCATGCGCTTTATCTGCAAAATAGTTTACCGGCATAAAAAATAGATTTTATTGTTAGCACTATATTTTATTAGTATTCGCAAATTTAGCAAATAATTGAGACACAGCTACAATTATCTCGCAATCCCTTTGCTTTTATTAACTTCGGGCTTATTCGGAGGCTTGATATGTGGTCTTATGGTTTGCTTTACTTCCTGATATTTCTGCTTGAACCAGTCGAGGATATTTTGACCATTCAGGGAAAGACGGAACTTGTCTGGGTTGTCCTGTTCTTTGAACATTTGCAGTTTAACGAACGCTCTGTCAGCTAATTCGCTACACTCTGCCTAATTCCACTTTTTAGTTAGAAGTTTCTGTAACACTGCGGGTATCACATGATACCCGCAGTGTTACAGAAATCTACTCCCTATTTTTCATTTGAAAAAGAATAAGGAAAGTCTTCCTCATTAATTCCCCTGTTTTTATTTGGAGTTTGTGACATATCAAATACAATATCCGCACCGCTGATAAGCTCTTTGTGAGTGAAATAATTCTTCGTGTGATTTTTTCCGTTCAGTTTTACGGATTTCACATAACGATTTTTATCATTGTTGTTTTTTGAATTAATATTCAACACTTTACCATTATCCAACTTTATCCGGACATTTTTAAAAATCGGCGATCCCAAAGCATATTCATCTGTCCCCGGACATACCGTATAGAACCCCATAGCCGATAATACATACCAGGCGGATGTCTGTCCGTTGTCTTCGTCGCCGCAATACGCATCCGCATCCGGATTATACAATTTATCCATAATTTCACGCGCCCAATACTGGGTTTTCCAGGGTTCGCCCGACCAGTTATACATGTATACCATGTGCTGTATGGGTTGGTTTCCATGCGCATACTGCCCCATGTTCATGACCTGCATTTCACGCATTTCGTGGATTACGCCGCGACTACGCAGGCCCAAATAGCTTGGAATGTTAAATACGGAATCCATCATGGCATTAAATTCTTTTTTACCCCCCATCAAATTGATCAAGCCTTTCGGATCATGAAATACGCAAAAACTCCAATGCCAACTGTTTCCTTCGCAAAAATCGCGGCTCCAGTCTTCCGGCCTGAAATCCGGGTTGAATACGCCTTCATCGTCTCGTCCGGCCATCAGTTTGTGTCCGGGATGATATACGTTTTTATAGTTGAACGCATGCTTTTTATATTGTTCCAATTCATTTTCCGGCTTACCTAATGTCTTACCCAGTCGGTAGATTGCCCAATCGTTGTAAGCATATTCAAGCGTACGCGCCACACTTTGGCTTACGCCTGTGTTGTTCGGTATATAACCATATTGATTATATTGTTCGAAACCGACCCGTCCCGACGCCGTATTGCGTAAATGATCATTTGCCCCACGGGTTACCGCTTTCCATAACTCTTCAATCTCATAATGCTTCAAACCTTTCACATAAGCATCCGCAACAACCGATGCCGAATTCTGTCCGATCATGATATACCGGTGACCGGGACTTCCCCATTCCGGCAGGAACCCGCTTTCTTTGTAGGCATTGACAAGTCCGGCTTGCATCTTTTCGTTCATCGACGGATACACCAAATTCAGGAACGGAAATAAACAACGGAACGTATCCCAGAAACCGGTATCGGTAAACATATAGCCCGGCAATACCTCTCCGGTAAAAGGACTGTAGTGAACAATTTCTCCTTTTTCATTGATTTCATAAAAAGCGCGCGGAAAAAGCGTTGAACGATACAGGCAGGAATAAAATGTACGCAGGTTACCGGCATTTTCATCGTCCACGACAATACGCCCCAGCACATCGTTCCATTCGTCGCGCCCTTTCTGCACGATCTGATCAAAACTATCCGAACCCAATTCCTTTAAATTGATTTCCGCCTGCTCGTAACTAATAAAAGAAGATGCCGCTTTTGCATGCACAATCTCGCCTCTTTTCGTCTTAAACCCAATGATTGCCCCGGCATGGTCTTCTTTTGCTTCCAATTCGTTTTTTCGGATTTCGTCGTCCCCCACTACCGCTTTGTACGTAATTTCTTTATCAAATTGTATCACAAAGTAATTTTTGAAATTTTGCGGAACACCTCCGCTATTACGGGTCGTATATCCGATGATTTTATTCTCTTCGGGAATAATCTTCACATAAGAGCCTCTGTCGAAAGCGTCTACTACAACATACGAATCGTCTTCCGGAAATGTAAAGCGGAACATCGCGGCTCTCGACGTCGGAGTGATCTCGGTCGTAACATCATGGTCGGCCAGATACACGCGATAATAATAGGGTTTTGCGATTTCGGCCTTATGCGAAAACCAACTGGCGCGTTTGTTCTGTTCAAATGTAGGTTTGCCGGTTACCGGCATGATGGAAAACTGTCCGTAGTCATTCATCCAGGGACTCGGCTGATGGGTTTGTTTGAAACCTTTGATCTTGTCCGCCGTATACGTATACATCCATCCGTTTCCCATATCTCCCGTCTGAGGCGACCAGAAATTCATACCCCAGGGGCGGGCTATCACAGGATAGGTGTTTCCTGTTGACAACTCATATTTCGACAAGGTTCCCGTCAGCGGATTTACATAATCTACCGGATCCGGATTGGTTTGCGCCACGGATATCAA
>QMCE01000869.1_pt1 | contig 16084 bp, 11 predicted proteins | sample 1821851 | NCBI WGS metagenome assembly QMCE01 (sample SAMN09453174, study PRJNA476694) | Termite gut metagenome, whole genome shotgun sequencing project. | isolation source: worker | host: Odontotermes sp. | place: South Africa:Pretoria | collected 2016-01-28
GCGGACGCAAGCGCCGCCGCGTGGCGGTCGAGGGTGGAGCCGTTGGTGGTGACGGTCACGTCCGAGACGCCGGTCATGGCAGCAAGCCCGGCCATGAACTCCAGGGCGTCGGGGTGCATGAACGGTTCGCCGCCGGTGATTTTGAACCTGTCCACCCCCAGCCCGGCGAACACCCCGCAGAGATGCAGCATGTCCCCGCAGGACAGGCGCTCCGCGCCTTCCGTTCCGTCGCCGCCGCCGTCCCCGTCCGGAGCGCAGAACCCGCAGCGGTAGTTGCAGGCGGGCGTGAGCGACACACGCATGTAGCGCACAATCCTGCCGTGGCCGTCAACGAGCGGGTTCACGGACGATGTCTCCCGAAGCGCCGCCGCTCTTCGAGAGCAGGCGGACGCCGCCAATTTCCATGTCCTTGTCCAGGGATTTCGCCATGTCGTAGAGCGTCAGGAGCGCGGCGGAGACGCCGGAGAGCGCCTCCATTTCCGCCCCCGTGCGCGCGTGGCAGACGACGCGGCAGACGGCGCGGATGCGCCCCTCCTCCAGCGCCAGATCGACGCCGCAGCCGCTTATGGGAATGTCGTGGCAGAGGGGGATGGTCCGCGGCGTGTTCTTCACCGCGAGAATGCCCGCGACGCGGGCGGTCGCGAGCGCGTCGCCTTTTTTCAGGGTGTTGTCGCGGATGGCGTCGAGGACGGCGGGCGACACGCGGAGGAAGCCTTCGGCGACAGCCGTCCGCGACGTCGCGGCCTTCGCCGACACGTCGACCATGACGACCGCTCCGGATGCGTCAATATGGGAGGACACGGAATTCCCTTTCCCGGCTCTGCACAACAATGTGCCCGGATCGTATTCCGATCCGGGCACGGCGTCAATGACACGCACAGCACAGCGCATTTCCGGGTCTTCTTGAAATGCAGGAGAAAACGCGGTCAATGCTCTAGAAAACGCGGTTGCGGTTGCGGATTTCGAGATCGCGCAGCGCCTTCGCCGGATCGCGCATCCTCGCGAGGAAGATCATGGCCGCGATGATGTAGGGCTTGTAGCCCGCTTCCTTGTAGAGGGGAATCCTGTAGCGGTCGAACACGGACGCGGCGACTTCGCCTTCCTTGCAGGACACGCCGGAGATGTCGGCGGGCAGGCAGTGCATGTAGAGCGCCTTGCCGTCGGTCGTCTTCTTCATCAGGGCTTCGGTGCACTCCCAGTCCTTGTGGTTCGCGTTCTGGGCGAGCAGTTCCTTTTCCAGCGCCTTGATGCCGTCGAAGTTGCCTTCGCCGTACAGGTTGGTGCGCTTCTCCATCGCGGCGAAGGGCGCCCAGCTCTTGGGGTAGACGATGTCCGCGCCTTCGAAGGCTTCCGCCATCGAGTTGGAGCGGACGAATTTGCCGCCCGTGGCCGCGGCGTTCTTCTTCGCGACTTCCTCCACCTCGGGCATGACCTCGTAGCCCTTCGGGTGGGCGAGGTGCACTTCCATGCCGAAGCGGCTCATCAGGCCGATGATGCCCTGCGGCACGGAGAGGGGCTTGCCGTAGCTGGGGGAGTAGGCCCAGGTCATGGCGATTTTCTTGCCCTTCAGGTTTTCGACGCCGCCGAATTCGTTGATGATGTGCGCCATGTCCGCCATGCTCTGCGTCGGGTGGTCGATGTCGCACTGGAGGTTGACGAGGGTGGGGCGCTGTTCGAGGTTGCCGTCCTTGTGCCCGTCGACGACTGCCTTGGAGACTTCGCGCATGTAGGTGTTGCCCTTGCCGATGTACATGTCGTCGCGGATGCCGATGACGTCGGCCATGAAGGAAATCATGTTGGCGGTTTCGCGCACGGTTTCGCCGTGGGCGATCTGGCTCTTGCCTTCGTCGAGATCCTGCACGGTGAGGCCGAGCAGGTTGCAGGCGGAGGCGAAGGAGAAGCGGGTGCGCGTCGAGTTGTCGCGGAAGAGGGACACGCCCAGCCCGGAGTCGAAGATGCGGGTGGAGATGTTCCGCTCGCGCAGGTTGCGCAGGGCGTCCGCCACGGCGAAGGTGGCGGCGATTTCCTGATCGTTCTTTTCCCAGGTCAGGAAAAAGTCGTTCATGTACATTTTGCCGGTGCCGAGTTTGGCAATCTTGGCGACGAGAGCGTCAAAATTCATTTTTTCTCCGTTTTCTATGCTGTATACACACTGGGCAGCGCGGCGTACACGGCGGCGCAGCGGACAAGGTCGGCCTTCCAGGTTTTTTCGTTCGGCGCGTGCGCTTCTTTTTCCTTGCCCGGGCCGAAGCCGATGCAGGGGATGCCGTAGCGGCCCATGATGGAGACGCCGTTCGTGGAGAAGGTCCACTTGTCCGTGCGGGGCGCGCCGTACATGCCCTCGTACGCCTTCTCCATCGCCCTGGTCGCCGGGTGGTCGGCCGGGATGACCCAGGTGGGGAAGTAGCAGTCGGTGGGGTAGACGAGGTTGGTGTAGCTCGGGCGGTCGTACTTGTACATGCTCACCTCGCCCTTGTGCTTCTGGACGGAGGGGAGGGCGCGGATTTCGTCCAGGGCCTTCTCGTAGGTCTCGCCGTCGGTCAGGCGGCGGTCGATGGAGATGGCGCAGCTGTCCGCGACGGCGCAGCGGGAGGGCGAGGTGAAGAAGATTTCCGACACCGCGAGCGTGCCCTTGCCGAGGAAGGGGTCGACGTGGAGGCGGTCGTTGAGCGCCCGGACTTCGCCGAGAATCTCGCCCATCTTGTAGATGGCGTTGTCGCCGCGCTCCGGCGCGCTGCCGTGGCAGGACACGCCCTTGACGTCGACGCGGATTTCCATGCGGCCGCGCTGGCCGCGGTAGATGCCGCCGTCCGTCGGCTCGGTGATGACCACGAACTCGGGGCGCACCTTGCCTTCGTTGATGATGTACTGCCAGCAGAGGCCGTCGCAGTCCTCTTCCTGCACGGTGGCGGTGACGAGCACGGTGTACTTGTCGGAGAGGAGGCCGAGGTCTTTCATGATTTTCGCGCCATAGATGGCGGAGACGATGCCGCCCTCCTGGTCGGAGGTGCCGCGCCCGCCGATCTCCGTGTCGTTCTCGTAGCCTTCGTAGGGATCGAACGTCCAGTTGGCCCGGTTGCCGATGCCGACCGTGTCGATGTGCCCGTCGAAGGCGATAAGCGTCTTGCCCGAGCCCATGTAGCCGAGAAGGTTGCCCATGGGGTCGATTTCCACCTTGTCGAACCCGAGCTTCCGCATCTCGGCCGCGGCGCACTCGACCTTCCCCTTCTCCCCCGCGCTTTCTCCCGGGATGCGCACCATGGCCCGGAGGAATTTGGTCATGTCGGCCTCGTAGCCTTCGGCCGCCGCCTTGATCTTCGCGAAATCCATTGTCAGACCTTTCCTATCTCTCTGCGGGAGAGGGATACGCCCCTTCCCATACTATTCTGCGGTACATGTCGGGATCGGTGTCCCCCTCCGTGCTGAAGAGGAGGATGCGCGACGAGGCGTCGAGGCCGAGCGCCTTCCGGAAAGCCGCCTGCGCGGGATTGACCAGCGCCTCCAGCAGCGCGCCGAGCCCGGCCGCGCCGCTCTCCCCGGACACCACCCTCGGATCGCCGACGAGCGGCGCGCCCATGACGCGCATGGCGCAGGCGGCGGCGTAGTCGGGGAGGGAAACGAAGAAGGATGTCTTGTCGCGGAGAATCCGCCAGGAAATGGTGTTTGCCTCGCCGCAGGCGAGACCCGCCATGATGGTGACGAGGTCGCCGCCGACGTTCACGATGCTGCCGTCCGCCTTCGCCGCGGAGCGGTAGATGCAGTCCGCCGCGCCGGCCTCGACGACCGTCGTGACAGGCACGTCCTTGGGGTAGCGGTTGGCGAAGAAGCCCTGCACCGCGCCCGCCAGCGAGCCGACGCCCGCCTGCACGAAGATGTGCGTCGGCCGCTGCACGCCCAGCTCGGCAAGCTGCTCCGCCGCTTCAAGCGCCATCGTGCCGTAGCCCTGCATGATCCAGCCGGGAATCTCCTCGTAGCCTTCCCAGGCCGTGTCCTGGATGACGACGCTGTTCGGGGTTTTGGCGCTTTCCGCCGACGCCAGGCGCACCGCGTCGTCGTAGTTCATGTCGACGATGGAGGCTTTGGCGCCTTCCTTGAGGATGTTTTCGAGGCGGGTCTGGGAGGAGCCTTTCGGCATGTAGACGACGCTGTGCTGCCGGATCTGGTTTGCCGCCCAGGCGACGCCGCGGCCGTGGTTGCCGTCCGTGGCGGTGAAGAAGGTGTAGTCGCCCAGTTCCTTTTTGACTTCGGGCGAGGTGAGCTGCCCGTAGCCGAGGTCGGCGACGTCCCTGTTCGTCCTCTGGGCGATGAAGCGCGCCATGGCGTAGGAGCCGCCGAGCACCTTGAAGGCGTTGAGGCCGAAGCGGTAGGACTCGTCCTTGACGTAGATTCCCGCCACGCCCAGCGAGGCGGCGAGTTTGTCCAGCGCCGCCAGCGGCGTGCGGCTGTACTGCGGGAAGGAAGCGTGGTAATCCCGCACCTTTCCAATCGCTTCCGGCGCCATCAGCGCAAGTTCATTGGAAGCGTCCACCTTCGGCATCGCATTGCCGACCCATTTCATTCCCGCGCTCATGCAGCCTCCCCGGATACGGTCAAAAGATTATTCGTCCGCGCTCATATAGTTGTACAGCGTGTATTTCGATATGTCGTAGTGTCTGGACACCTTGTCGCCCGCCTTTTTGATAAGGAAGGCGCCCTTGTCGTTAAGGAACTGGATGGCGCGGATTTTGTCGTCCTTCGTCATCACCCCCACGGGCTTGCCCACGAATTCGTCCGCCTCCGCGACAAGCTGATCCAGGAGATCCGTGACGTTCGCCGTTATCGCGCCCAGTCCGTCCCTGCCGCCGCCTTCGTTCGCGCTTGTCATCGCCTCAAGGGATTTCCGCGCCATAATCAGATCGGTGATGTCGTGGTTGATGCCGAACAGGCAGACGGGGCTGCCTTTCTTGTCCCGCAGAAAGACGGAGCTGGACTTGAGGATGCGGCCTTCCTTTGTCCGGGCGAGGTAGTTGTAGTCGTCGCGGATTTCGGACGGTTTTCCTTTCAGCGCGCGCAGCACCATTTCCGAAGACCCGTCGCCCACCCGCCTTCCGGTGACGTGCCCGTTTTCGATGGCGATGATCGAGTTTTCCAGCCCGTGCTTCAGATCGTGAACCGTCACCTCGCAGTTGCCGCCGAACAGGGCGGCTATGCCCTTTGCCAAACGTTCCAGAAAGTCCTTGTCGTCTGCATTCATGGTGCGAACCGCCTTGTGGATGCCGGCGTTGCGGGATGCGCGCAGCGCAGCTTTCACATCCCAGTATACCACGCCGTTGTTGTTTTTCAAATTATTTTTAGCGCAAAATTATTTTTTTTAGTTTCTTTCGCTTCTTCTTCCGTTTCAAGCGCCTGCGGCTTCAAGCTCCCGCAGCGCCTCCTCCGTGTCGGCGTCCCGCAGCGGGAACGGGCTGTTGATGTTCACGTACACAACGCGATCCGCGTGCCGTTTCTTGAGCAGGCGCGGCGAGTCCCCGTCGGGCAGCGTCAGCAGTTCCTCCCGGAAGAACGAGGAGAAAAGCACGGGATTGCCGGGCTGCCCCGCGTGTGTCGGGACGACAATGCCGCCGGGATGGCGGCGGGAGACGACGGCGTCGACTGTCGCCGCGTCCAGAAGCGGCTGATCGCAGGGCAGGAAGAGATAGTGCGCCGCCGAAGAGGCCAGCACGCCCAGGCGGACGCTTTCGCATATGCCCCTGTCCGGTCGGTCGTTCCATACGGCCAGCGCGGGGAAGTCCCGGGCGGCCTCCGCCACTTCCGGCGCGGCGTGAACCAGGATCGCCTTCCCGCCCAGTTGGAGGGAGCAGGCCAGTTCCAGCGCCCGCGCGAGGAGGGTCTTTCCCTGAAAGGGGTGCAGCAGCTTGTTTTTCCCGCCGAAACGCCGGGAAAACCCGGAAGCCAGCAGCACCACGTCCACAGAATCGGCCATGCCTTTCCGGCTCCCGTCAAAAATTATTTTTGGCATAAAAAATATGTTGGTTATTATAAAGTCTTTCCCCCGGACTGTCAAACACGAACCGCCTCCGCCCTCCTCCCTCTCCGGAGCGGGGGAGGGGAGCGGCGGAGCGCCCCGGGGGCGTGTCTTTCAAAAAATTTTATGTACTAAAAAAAATTTAGATATTTTTCTCGATTTACTCCGGACAGGTGGTATAATCAGGTATATTGATTTCTCCCTGTTGAAGTACACGCCGCCCGTGCGGCTTCACCCGGCTCCCGCTTTGTTCACGGCTTTTCCCTCTCACAGACTGCTTTTGACGTACTTTTTTGACGTTGACGCGACGCACCGATTCTGGAACATCTTTTCCGCATGAAGGATGGAATCATGAAGAAGCGTATTGTCCTCGCCCTCGGCGGCAACGCCCTCGGCAACACCCTCGAAGAACAGATGCGCGCGGTGAAAACAACCGCAAAGTCCATCGCCGACCTTCTCGAAGGCGGCGACGAGATCGTCATCGCCCACGGCAACGGCCCCCAGGTGGGCATGATCAACATGGCCATGGAGGCTGCCCACAAGTCGGAGATCCACAGCCCCTTCATTCCCATGTCCGTCTGCGTGGCCATGAGCCAGGGCTACATCGGCTACGATCTCCAGAACGCCCTCCGCGAAGAGCTTCTCGACCGCGGCCACGGCATGCCCGTCGCGTCCATCATCACCCAGACGCTGGTGGACAAGGACGACCCCGCCTTTGCCAAGCCGACCAAGCCCATCGGCAGCTTCTACACGAAGGAGGAGGCGGACGAAATGACGAAGCGCGGCTACACGATGATGGAGGACGCCGGCCGCGGCTGGCGGCGCGTCGTGGCCAGCCCCGAGCCGGTGGAAATCATCGAGAAGGACATTGTCAAGACCCTTCTGGACGCCGGCAACCTCGTCATCGCCGGCGGCGGCGGCGGCATTCCCGTCATCCGCCAGGGCAACCACCTCAAGGGCGTGAGCGCGGTCGTGGACAAGGATCTCGCCTCCGCCTGCCTTGCCGAGCTGATCGACGCGGACTATCTCATCATCCTGACGGCCGTGGAGAAGGTCGCCGTCAACTTCCGCAAGCCGGACGAGCGCTGGCTGAGCGCCATGACCATCGACGAGGCGAAGCGGTACATCGCCGAAGGCCAGTTCGCCCCCGGCAGCATGCTCCCGAAGGTGGAGGCGGCCATGAAGTTCGCCGCCAGCCGCCCGGGCCGCAAGACGCTTATCACCCTGCTGGAAAAGGCGGGGGAGGGCATAGCGGGCAGGACCGGCACGGTAATCTCCCTGTGATTCCGTCCCGGCATTCTCTTTTTCGCGGCTCCTTGAAAAATGCTCCGGCATGAGGAGGACACTGTCATGACTGTCATCGGAAACGGCCGCCTGATCACCCACAATGCGGAACAGCCCTATATCGAGGACGGCGCCGTCGTCGTGGACGGGGGCGTCATCGCCGACTTCGGCTCCACCGGGGACATGAAAAAGAAATACCCCGGCGCGGACTTCGTCGACGCGGAGAAGCGCGTCGTCATGCCCGGCCTTATCAACGCCCACACCCACATCTACAGCAGCTTCGCCCGCGGCCTGAGCCTTCCCCAGGCGCGGCCGAACAGGGACTTTTCCGAAATTCTCGAAAACCTCTGGTGGCGCATCGACAAGATCCTCAACATCGAGGACAGCCGCTACAGCGCCTACGCCACGGGCCTGGAATCGATACGGAACGGCGTGACGACGATTTTCGACCACCACGCCAGCCAGAACCATGTCCAGGGCAGCCTCTTCGCCATCGCCGACGCGGCAAAGGACATCGGCATCCGCGCCTCCCTCTGCTACGAGGTGAGCGACCGGGACGGCGAGGCGACGGCCGAGGCCGCCATACGCGAAAACATCGACTTCATCGACTTCGCGGCGAAGCAGGACTCCGGGATGCTCAAGGGCATGTTCGGCCTCCACGCCTCCTTCACCCTGAGCGAGAAGACGCTGGAAAAATGCGTCGCCGCCATGGGCGGCCGCGACGCCGGCTTCCACGTCCACACGGCCGAAGGCGTCGCCGACCTCTACGACTCCCTCGCGAAATACGGCAAGCGCGTGGTGGAGCGCCTCCGCGACGCCGGCATTCTCGGCCCCAAAACCCTCTCCATCCACAACATCCACGTCAACGCCGCCGAAATGGACATTCTCAAGGCCACGAACACCATGGCCGTCCACAACCCCGAGAGCAACATGGGCAACGCCGTCGGCTGCGCCCCCGCCCTCCACATGCTGGAAAAGGGCATTCTCCTCGGCCTCGGCACCGACGCCTACACCCAGGACATGTTCGAATCCCTCAAGGTCGCGAACCTTATCCACAAGGATCGGCAGTGCAATCCAAGCATCGGCTTCATGGAAAGCCTGCAAATGCTCTTCGCGAACAACACCGCCATCTGCTCCCGCTTCTTCGAGCGCCCCCTGGGGATTATCGCCGCCGGCGCCTGCGCCGACGTCATCCTTGTGGACTACACCCCGCACACGCCGCTGAACGCGGACACGACGGCGGGGCACATCGTGTTCGGCATGTCGGGGCGCGCCGTGGACTCCGTCATGATCAACGGCCGCTTCGTCATGCGGAACCGCAGGATACTGACCGTGAACGAGGAGGCGGTGCTCGCCAAGTCGCGGGAACAGAGCGCCGACTTCTGGAAGAGGGTGAAAAAGTAAAAAAAAGGAATACGAAAACCACATCAACCAAAAGAAAGGGGACGGGCATGAGCGCGCACGAGCAGGACAGGAATCCGCTGTTTGAATTCAAGGGCAGGCTCTCCCTGCCGCAGGTTGTTCCCCTCGGTTTGCAGCATCTTGTGGCGGCCATTGTCGGCATTGTGACGCCCGCCATGATCATTTCCCGCCAGGCGGGTCTCGACGGCGCGGACAGCACGCTGCTTATCCAGCTTTCGCTCGTCTTTTCGGCGATAGCGACGTTTCTCCAGCTTTTCCCCATCGGCCCCATCGGCGCCGGCCTGCCCGTCATCATCGGCATCAGCTTCGCGTACCTGCCGACCATGCAGGCCATCATCGGCGAATACACGGTGGCGAACCCCGGCGACAGCAGGGGCGCCATCGCCGTCATCCTCGGCGCGCAGATCATGGGCGGCATCGCCGCGTTCTTCGTCGGCCTCTTTGTCCGGCAGATACGGCAGTTCTTCCCGCCGCTGGTGACGGGCACGGTCGTGTTCACCATCGGCGTGTCGCTCTATCCCACCGCCCTCCGCTACATCGCCGGCGGCGGCAGCCCGCAGACGAACATCCTCTTCGGCTCCTGGCAGAACTGGAGCGTCGCCCTCGTCACCATGCTGATCGTGATTTTCTTCAACTATTTCACGAAAGGCATGTGCAAGCTCGCCTCGATTCTCATCGGCATGGTCTGCGGCTATGTCGCGGCGCTGATCCTGACGGGAACGGGCGCGACGCCGCCCGAGGCGCCGCTCGTGAACTTCGTCAACGTCTCGGCCGCGGGCTGGTTCCAGATGGTCTCTCCCCTGCATTTCGGCCTTGAGTTCGTCCCCACCGCCATGATCAGCATGATCGTCATGTATGTGGTGAACTCGGTGCAGGCGATCGGCGACTTCTCCTCGACCACGATGGGCGGCATGGACAGGCAGCCCACGGACGCCGAGCTTTCCGGCGGCATCATGGCGAGCGGCCTGTACAGCATCTTCAACTCCTTCTTCGGCGCGCTCCCCACCGCCACCTACAGCCAGAACGTCGGCATCGTCACGGTGACGCGTGTCATCAACCGCCTCGTCTTCGCCTTCGCCGCCCTCTCCATGCTCGTCGCCGGCATCATCCCGAAGTTCGCCGCGGCGCTGACGACCATCCCGCAGTGCGTCATCGGCGGCGCGACAGTCACCGTCTTCGCGACCATCGCCATGACCGGCATCCGCATGATCGCCTCCGCCGGGCTGACCCCCCGGAACACGGGCGTCGTCGGCCTCTCCATCGCGCTCGGCCTCGGCATCACTTCGGTTCCCGGCGCCCTTTCCGGTTTCCCCAGCTGGGTCGGCAGCGTCTTCGGCTCCTCCGCCGTCGTCATCGCCACCCTCTGCGCCATCGTCTTCAACCAGCTTCTGCCCCGTGATCCGAATTCGGACAGTGTGAGGAGGGAAAGCAAATAATGAGCGAAATCATGCGCCCCATGCCGTTCGCCCGCCTGATGAACTGGGCGCTCGGCGAATACAGCCGCCACGGCAGCGTCTTCGGCGTCCGGAAGGAAAAATTCTACGTCAACGAGTCCGGCAAGCGGATTTCGATTTTCGGCCAGGAGCTCGGCTCCCCCATCGGCCCCGCCGCCGGCCCCAATTCGCAGCTCGCGCAGAACATCGTCGCCGCCTACTTCGCCGGCAGCCGCTTCATGGAATTGAAGACGGTGCAGAAGATGGACGGCGAGGAACTGCGCAAATGCGTCCCGCGCCCCTGCATCAACGCGGAGGACGAGGGCTACAACGTCGAGTGGAGCACGGAGCTGACCGTCCCCGAGGCGCTCGCGGAATACGTCAAGGCGTGGGTGGCCATCCACGTCCTCGGCAAGGCTGCGGGGATTTTCCGCGAACGGGACTTTGTCTTCAACATGAGCGTCGGCTACGACATCGACGGCCTCAAGTCCCCCAAGATCGACGGCTATATCGAAGGCATGAAAAACGCCTCGACGACGGACGTCTGGCGCGAAGCCCTCGCCTGGCTGAAGGAAAACGTCAAGTCCATCCCCAACGTCGACGCCGCCTTCATCGACGCCATCGCGCCGCAGGTCAGCAATTCCGTCACCCTCTCGACCCTGCACGGCTGCCCGCCGGATCAGATCGAGCTGATGGCGAAGTACCTGCTTGAGGAAAAGAAGGTGCACACCTTCGTCAAGTGCAACCCCACCCTCCTCGGCTACGAAAAGGCGCGCGCCCTTCTGGACGGCATGGGCTACGGGTACATCAATTTCGACGATCACCATTTCAAGGACGATCTCCAGTACGCGGACGCGGTCGGCATGCTGGGGCGGCTGATGGAGTACGCCGCCGCGCGGAAGCTTTCCTTCGGCGTGAAAATCACCAACACCTTCCCGGTCAAAATCACCCGGGGCGAACTGCCGGGCGAAGAGATGTACATGAGCGGCCGCGCCCTCTTCCCGCTGAGCATCAACGTCGCGGCGAAGCTGGGCAAGGACTTCGACGGGAAGCTGCCCATCTCCTACTCCGGCGGCGCGGACGCCTTCAACATCGCGGACATCTTCAAGACCGGCATCCAGCCGATCACGGTCGCGACCACCATTTTGAAGCCGGGCGGCTACGGCCGCTGCCGCCAGCTTGCCTCGATTCTCGAACCGCTCATGCGGACCGAGTGGAAGGGCATTGACAAACGCGCCCTCTCCGCCCTTGCGGACAGCCTGCAAACGCGGAAGAACTACCGCAAGGAACACCGCCCCGCCGCCTCCCGGAAGACGGCCGAGCCGCTTCCCCTCTTCGACTGCTACCAGGCGCCCTGCAAGACCGGCGGCTGCCCCATCGAGCAGCAGATTCCGGAATACCTGAGCCAGGTCGCCCGGGGCGATCACGCCGCCGCCTTCCGGATCATCGCGGTGGACAACGCCGTCCCCTCCGTCACCGGCACGCTCTGCAACCACGCCTGCCAGGGGAAGTGCACCCGGATGGACTACGACTCGCCCCTGCACATCCGCAATTCCAAGCTGATCGCCGCCGACGCGGCGCAGAAGGCGTTCACGAAAGCCCTGACGCCTCCTCCCGCGCGGACGCAGAAAAAGGCCGTCGTCGTCGGCGCGGGTCCGGCCGGCGTCTCCGCGGCGCTCTTCCTCAAGAGGAACGGCGTCAGCGTGACGGTTCTGGAAAAGCGCGAGCGTCCCTTCGGCATCGTCGAATACGTCATCCCCGAGTTCCGCATCGCGTCCGGCGCCATCCGCCGGGACTTCGAGATGGCGGTGAAGATGGGCGTGGACTTCCGCTTCGGCGTCCCCGCCGTCTCCGACATCGCCGCGCTGCGGAAGGAGTACGACTTCGTCCTCCTCGCCGTCGGCGCGTGGAAGGAAAGCGCCCCCGCCGTGAACGAGGGCGGAGAGCACATGGTGGACGCCCTCGACTTCCTCGAAAGGTCGAAGCGCGCCCACTGCCGCGTGGACATCGGCCGGAAGGTTGCCGTCATCGGCGGCGGCGACGTCGCGATGGACTGCGCCCGCGCGGCCGTCCGCGCCCCCGGCGTGGAGGAGGTGACGATAGTCTACCGCCGCACGCGGGAATTCATGCCGGCCGAAGCGGAGGAAATCCGTCTCGCGCTGGAGGAGGGCGTCGCCCTCGTCGAGCTTCTCGCGCCGGTGAAATGCGCGCCGGGCATGCTCCGCTGCGAGCGCATGAAGCTGTCGGATCGCGACGCGTCGGGCAGGCGCGGCGTTGTCGGCCTGGGCGAGTTTGTGGAACTTCCCTTCGACACGGTCATCTGCGCCACGGGCGCGCGCGTGGACGGCGCGGTGTTCGACGCCGCCGGCCTGAAGCGGGACAAGCGCGGCCGCCCCGAGCTGACCGGCGGCAACGAAGCCAGCGTCGGCGGCGTCTACGTCATCGGCGACTGCAAGGCGGGGCCGTCGACCATTGTCGCCGCCGTCGCCGACGCGAAGCGCGCGGTGAAGGACATTCTGCACAAGCTGTCCCTCGCCGACGATTTCGTGAAAATGGACGTGCCGCAGGACAGGGAGGCGCTCCACGCGAAGCGGGGCGTGCTCCGCGCGGAGCTTGCGGGCGCTCTGGACGCCGAGCGCTGTCTGGTCTGCGATCAGCTCTGCGAAATGTGCTGCGACGTCTGCCCGAACCGCGCCAACGTGCGCATCGCCGTCGACGGCTTCCGCGACAAGGGGCAGGTTGTGCACATGGACGCCCTCTGCAACGAATGCGGCAACTGCGGCATTTTCTGCCCGCACAAGGGCAACCCGTACCAGGACAAGCTGACCGTGTTCGACAGCGAGGAGGATTTCCGCGATTCGAAAAACCGGGGCTTCCTGAAAAAGGGCGCCGACGCGTATCTGTTCCGCCTTGAGGACGGCTCGGAAATCGCCTGCGGCCTGGGCGACGCGCGCGTGCCGGCGCAGTTCGCCGCCGTCGTCCGCGCGGTCGAAAAGGAATTCGCCGGGATCCTGTTCTAAAGCGTTTTAAAGCCTTTTACTTGATTATTTTGAACCACAAAACAGTGATCAGAATAACCAATGAAACACAGAGGACACAGAGAGCACAGAGAACCGCTCACAGAGAACCGCAACTGCAAACTGCTTTTTTTATAGTATAATAGAAAAGTTTTTGTGGTTGCGGTTCTCTGTGTCCTCTGTGCTCTCTGTGGTTCAAAATAGAAAATAAAAAAGCGGTTAAAACGCTCAAGAAGAAGAAGGGAGAGGCATGTACACACTGACAGTGAACGGCAAAAGCGTCAGTTGCGGGGAAAACAAAAAGCTCCTCCAGTTCCTTCGCGACGATCTCCGGCTCAGCGCGACGAAGGACGGCTGCGGCCAGGGCGCCTGCGGCGCCTGCACCGTCATCGTCGACGGCAAGGCGACCCGCGCCTGCGTCTTCACGCTGGAAAAGCTGCAAGGCAAAACAGTGACGACCGTGGAGGGGCTTTCCCCCCGCGAAAAGGAGGTCTTCGCCTTCGCCTTCGCGGAGACGGGCGCGGTGCAGTGCGGGTTCTGCATTCCCGGCATGGTGATGAGCGCGAAAGCGCTCATCGACCAGACCCCGGAGCCGACGGCTGCGGACATCAAGAAGGCCCTGCGCGGCAACATCTGCCGCTGCACAGGCTATGTGAAAATCGAGGAAGCCGTCGCCCTCGCCGCCCGCCTCATGAAGAGCGGCGAAGCGGTGCCGCAGCGCGAATGCGCCGGGCTGATCGGCGACGACTTCCACAGGGTCGACGCGGCGGCGAAAACGCTGGGCACGGGGCGGTATGTCGACGACATCGTCGTGCCCGGCATGCTCCACGCCTCCGCGCTCCGCTCCGCCCACCCGCGCGCGAAGGTTCTCTCCATCGACGTTGCGGAAGCGCTCAAGCATCCGGACTGCGTCGCCGTCCTCACGGCGAAGGACGTCCCGGGCAATATAAAAATCGGCCATCTCGAATTCGTCTCCGACTACGACGTCATGATTGCCGAGGGCGGCATCACCCGCTTCGTCGGCGACGCCCTCGCCCTCGCCGTCTCGCGGACGAAGGAGAGCCTCGACGCCATCAAGGCGCTCATACGCGTCGACTACGAGGTGCTGGAGCCGATGACCTCGCCCGCCATGTCCCTGGCTCCGGGCGCGCCGAAGATCCACGAGAAGGGCAACATTCTCTCGCACGAGCATCTTGTGCGCGGCAACGCGGCGGAAACGCTGAAAAACAGCAAACACGTCGTCAGCAAAAAATACTCCCTCCCCTTCACCGAGCACGCCTTCATGGAGCCGGAGTGCGCCATCGGCATGCCGGAGGGCGAGGACGGCGTGCTGCTGTACACGGGCGGGCAGAGCATCTACGACGAGCAGCGGGAGGTGTCGCGCATGCTCGGCATCGCGCCGGAGAAGGTGCATGTGCAGGGGCAGCTTGTCGGCGGCGGCTTCGGCGGCAAGGAGGACATGAGCGTCCAGCACCACGCCGCCCTCGCCGCGTGGGTGCTGAAAAAGCCGGTGAAGGTGCTGTTCACCCGGCAGGAAAGCCTTATGATCCACCCGAAGCGGCACGCCATGGAGCTGGAGTTCACCACGGGCTGCGACGAGAACGGCATCCTCACCGCCCTCAAGGCGGTCATCGTCTCGGACACGGGCGCGTACGCTTCCCTGGGCGGGCCTGTCCTTCAGCGCGCCTGCACGCACGCGTCGGGGCCGTACAATTACCAGGTCATCGACATCGAGGGCACGGCCGTCTACACGAACAACCCGCCGGCCGGCGCGTTCCGCGGCTTCGGCGTCAGCCAGTCCGCCGTCGCCATGGAGGGCAACCTGAACCTGCTGGCGGAAAAGGTCGGCATCTCCCCCTGGGAAATCCGCCGGCGGAACGCCATCCTTCCGGGGCAGGTTCTGCCGAACGGCCAGATAGCCGACGACAGCACCGCGCTTGTGGCCTGCCTGGACGCGGTCAGGGAGCAGTACGAAAACGCGAAAATCGCCGGCATCGCCAGCTTCATCAAGAACAGCGGCCTGGGCGTCGGCGTGCCGGACATCGGCCGCTGCATCGTCTCTGTCGAGGGCGGCAAGGCGCATGTGCGCACGAGCGCGGCCTGCATAGGGCAGGGCATGGCGACCGTCACCACGCAGATTGCCTGCGAGACGACGGGCCTGCCGCCGAGCCTCATCGTCGCCGAACCCCCGGACACCAAACGCACCCCGAACTCCGGCACCACGACCGCGTCGCGGCAGACGGTGTTCACCGGGGAGGCCACCCGCCTTGCCGCGGCGCAGCTGCGGAAAGAGCTTGACGCGGGGAAGACGCTTGCGGATCTTGAGGGCAGGGAATTCTCCGCCGAGTATTTCCCGAAGACGGACAAGATGGGCAGCGACAAGCCGAACCCGGTCAGCCACGTCGCCTACGGCTACGCAGCCGTCGTGGCGATCCTGAACGACGACGGCAGCCTGCAAAAAATCATCGCCGCCTACGATCTCGGCAAGGTCATCAATCCGAAGTCGGCCGAGGGGCAGATAGAGGGCGGCATCGTCATGGCCATGGGCTATGCCCTGACCGAGGACTACCCGCTCGAAGGCGGCTACCCGAAGGCGAATTACGGCACGCTGGGTCTGTTCCGCGCGACCGAGGTGCCGCCCATGGAAATCATCATGGTGCAGGGCAAGCCGAACCCCGAGGCCTACGGCGCGAAGGGCGTGGGCGAGCTGGCCACCATCCCCGCCGCCCCCGCGATTGCGGGAGCGTACTACAAGTTCGACGGTGAGTTCCGGACAAAGTTCCCGATGGAAAACACCTTCTACAGGAAGAAGAAAAAGTGAAGGCGATTCTGTTCCGCAACGCGTTTGTCGCCACTGCCGACAGGGTCTTCGCCGGGGACGTCCTGACGTCCCCGGACGGCCGCATCGCGGCTGTGGGAGAAGG
>QMCE01000870.1_pt1 | contig 16084 bp, 13 predicted proteins | sample 1821851 | NCBI WGS metagenome assembly QMCE01 (sample SAMN09453174, study PRJNA476694) | Termite gut metagenome, whole genome shotgun sequencing project. | isolation source: worker | host: Odontotermes sp. | place: South Africa:Pretoria | collected 2016-01-28
ATCATCGGCCGTTGGCTTGAGGCCATCGTTATCTTCGTGCTTCTCACTGTGAATGCTCTTGTCGGGCAGTGGCAGGCGCGCAGTTCCCACAAAGCCGTCGAGATGCTCAAACAACGGCTTGAGGTTATTACGCCGGTTTTGCGCGCGGGAGCATGGATGCTCCTCGACTCACGCGAACTTGTGCCCGGCGACGTCATCGCTCTTAAGCTGGGCGATTTGGTTCCCGCCGATGTTTCTTTGATTCAGGGGCAGCTTTCGGTTGACCAGTCGTCTCTTACGGGTGAGTCTTTGCCGGTTACAGTCGAATGCTCCAGCATTATCTATTCCGGGAGTATCGTTGCGGGTGGCGAAGCGCGTGGTGTGGTGCTGAATACAGGAGCCGATACCTTTTTCGGAAAAACAGCGGAGCTTATCAGAGCTGCCAAGCCTCATTCAAAACAAGAAGCACTGATGATGCGCATTGTCCGCTACATGCTTTATGTGGGTATCGTCGGTGCCTTGATCGTTGCCGGCTATGGTCTGTATCTGCACCGCGACTTTTTATTTATTCTTTCTTTCATCATCATTATTTTGATTGGCGCGATGCCGGTTGCGCTTCCTGCGGTGCTTACCATTATGCAGGCGACAGGCGCGCTCGAAGTTTCGCGCAAGGGCGTTTTGGTTACGCGGCTCGACTGCATCGAAGATGCCGCCTCAATCGATATTTTCTGTTTTGATAAAACGGGCACCATCACTCAAAATCAACTTTCTGTTGTTGATTGTCTTCCATTCGGTTCCTACCGAAAAGAAGCGATACTGATGCGCGCGGCGCAGGCTTCTCGGGAGGAAAGCCATGATCCGATTGATATGGCGATTATCTCCTGCGCGCGTGAGCAAGGCCTTACATTCCGCTCCGAACAGCAGCTTGCCTTTACGCCATTTAGCCCCGAAACTCGCCGAACTGAAGCGGTGATTGATGAGGCGGGACAACAACTAACAATCATGAAGGGGGCAGTCCAGACGCTTCTTGAGCTGGGTGCTGTGGATGCGGCAACGAAAGAGGAAGTGGAACATGCCGCCGTCGCCTTTGCTGAGCAGGGTTACCGTACTCTTGCCGTTGCAGCTACAGAAAGAGGGCAGCTTCGTTTTATGGGAATACTGGCGATCGCCGATCCGCCGCGCAAAGATTCTGCGGAAATGATTGCGCGTATACGCGACCTCGGGATCAAACCTCTGATGGTTACGGGCGACAGCGCTGCTACGGCGCGCACTATTGCCCGGCAAGTAGGTATGGGCACGCGCATTATAGTGGCAACCGAACTCCGGAAGGGCAGTTCAAAGGAGCAGCTTGCGCTTATTGGGGAAAGCGATGGTTTTGCCGAAGTGTTTCCGGAAGATAAATATCGAATTGTGAAGTTGCTGCAGGAGGCCGGACATGCGGTTGGTATGACCGGCGATGGCGTCAACGATGCCCCCGCCCTTAAACAGGCTGAACTGGGCACCGCTGTTAGCGAAGCTACCGACGTTGCCAAAACGTCTGCGAGTCTTATCCTCACACAACCGGGCTTAGGCGGGATTATCGATGCGATTATCGCTGGGCGTAAAACCTCGCAGCGAATACTCACTTGGACTATCAATAAGATCGTTAAAGTTGTCGAGACGGTACTTCTTTTCCTTGTTGGTTTCTTCTTACTGCGCGATGCACCCATTTCGCTGTTGGGAATGTCGTTGCTCGTTTTCGCTAACGACTTTGCAACTATGTCCATTGCGACTGACCACACACGCCCTTCTGCTTCGCCGAAAGAATGGAATCTGCGTACGGTTATCAATGCTTCTTTGGTTTTGGGGTTATTGTTCATGCTGATTGATGGTGCCGTAATCGCCATCGGAAGAGGCGTGTTTAATTTACCTCTTGCACAACTTCAGACTGCAGTGCTGCTGGCGTTGGCTTTTAACACACAGTTCCGTGTGTTGATTGCGCGGGATCGTCGCCATTTCTGGTCATCACGTCCCAGTGGTTATTTGGCAGGAGTTAGCGTTGTCGTACTGATTATCTTTGCTCTGTTGGGCTGGCTCGGTCTGATCGTTCCCTCTGTTAGCGCACCGGTCGTTTTCAGCATTCTCGGCATCTCGGCTGCTGGTGCCGTGTTAATTGACTTCATCAAGTACCGCCTGTTTCGCCCTTTGCGTTCGTGATGATTGAGGCAGAAGCGCTCTCGGCATTTCGTCGCTCTCTTGTTTTGAAGACTTTACGACCTTTTAGGCGCGAATGCTAAACTTATACACTGTTGTAAAGAAATGCGGAGGATGAATGGGTAAACAGAAACAGAAAAGTTTTCTTCTTTGTGCGCTTGCTCTTGTGTTGGCGCTTAGTGTTTTGGCATTAGCAGGCTGCGGTGGTGCGAATAAAGATGCGGTCGACATGCTTGTCGGTACCTGGACGCAAAAAGCTGATAAGAACTCTCAAGTAATCATCACCAAAGATAAGAAGATCCAGACCGTTAAGATTATCGAGGGCGTGAAAACACCGTTGGCACTGCTCAACTATGAGCTGGGCGAGACCAATGAGTTCGACACTAACAATACATTTAAACTGGTGGGCGAAGGCGGATCTCCGACCGAAGACGCGCACTACAATATATCAAAAGATGGAAAAACGCTTAAGATCATTGAGCCGAGCGTTGATGCCAAAGGAAAGAAAACCAGCCTTACGCTGGAATTCACTCGCACCTCCGATACGGCGACTCTTGCGAAGACTTTGACGTCGACGGCTACGACACCGTCGGCAGCCAACCGACCAAAAACGGATGGTGCGTCACCTGACAAAAAATAAAGCGCACATCGAGTTTTCTCGAAAAAGAAACTGTTTATATAAGTAATTCTTTACTGTTTGCTTCTGAATGGTATATTTTTTCGCAATCTTACAGCGTAAATTCCTTAAAATTGTATATTTCCTTAAATTTTTTGCTAATTTTGCATAGAAATGTTAAGTTTTTCTTAATGGTAACATAAGTAAGGTAAATAGTAATTTTTATCCGCTATAATCGTAGCTTCATAAAAATCGAGTTAGGGGTTATTTTGGAAAAACGACCGCTGCTTGAGGTGCGCGACCTTGAAACGCATTTCTTTATAGGCAAGGACACATACAAAGCTGTTGATGGGGTGACCTTCACTATTCACGAGCAAGAGACCTTAGCGCTTGTGGGTGAATCTGGCAGCGGAAAGAGTGTGTCGGCCTCCTCAATTCTGCAAATTGTCCCTGATCCTCCCGGAAAAATCGTAGGAGGAGAGATCATCTTTGAAGGTGAAAACCTTCTTGAGCGCAACGATGAGCAGATGCGCGAAATTCGTGGGCGCGAGATTTCAATGATTTTTCAAGAGCCCATGACGAGTCTCAACCCCGTGTTTCGCATCGGGGATCAAATTGCCGAAGCCATCCTGTTGCATCAGCATCTAACAGATGAAGCGGGCCATCCGTTGAACAAACATGAGCGCAAGGCGAAAGCGCATGAACAGGTTGTCGCCATGCTCGAAGCCGTGGGCATTCCGGACCCCGAGGCGCGCTCGCACGACTATCCGCATCAACTTTCCGGCGGTATGCGTCAGCGTGTCATGATTGCCATGGCACTTGTGTGCCATCCAAAGCTTATTATCGCCGACGAGCCCACCTCCGCGCTTGACGTCACGGTGCAGGCACAAATCCTGCGCCTACTTAAGTCGATGCAAAAAGAGTTCAATACGGCCGTTCTGCTCATTACGCATGATTTCGGCGTGGTAGCCGAAAACGCTGACAGTGTTGCCGTTATGTATGCCGGGCAAATTGTCGAGTCCGCTCCGGTTAATTCGATGTTCGCGCATCCGCTACATCCCTATTCGCAGGGTTTGCTACTTTCCATTCCGCGTCTTGATAAGGACGAAGAGCACCTTCACGTTATCAAGGGAACGGTTCCGAATGCAGCTCACTTCCCGAAAGGCTGTCGTTTCGCGCCGCGCTGTCCGCACGCCCAACAACGCTGTATTGATGAGATGCCTCTTCTGCGCGAGCTTCATCCCGAGCATTTCGCGCGGTGCCATTTCGCCGAGGCTCTGCCTACGGAAGGAAACTGATATGGTCGAGCCACTTCTCAAAGTAGAACACCTCTGCAAAGACTTCAAAGTGAAGTCGGAGGGCAAAAAAGCCTTGCTCAAGGCGGTCAACGATGTTTCGTTCTCGATTGAAAGAAACGAGACGCTGGGACTCGTGGGTGAGTCGGGCTGTGGAAAATCGACCACCGGGCGTCTTGTCATCAATTTGCTCCAGCCGACTTCCGGATCGGTTCAGTTTGAAGGCAAAGATATTTTTGTGGCGCGGAGTGCGCAGAAAAAGGCACTGCGACGTAAAATGCAGATCATCTTTCAAGACCCGTATGCTTCGCTTGATCCTCGTATGAAAGTGTGGGATACGGTTGCCGAGCCTCTTATCATCCACAATTTGGCCAAGGGGCCGGCCATTCGTAAGCGTGTCGAGGAGCTCCTCGACTATGTGGGTCTTTCTGCTTCGCAGGCGGAGCGTTTTCCTCATGAGTTTTCCGGCGGGCAACGGCAACGCATCGGCATTGCACGTGCGCTTGCTGTTGAACCGGAGTTTATCGTATGCGATGAGGCGGTGAGCGCTTTGGACGTATCGGTTCAGTCTCAGGTGCTCAATTTGCTCAATGACCTTCAAAAAGAGCTGGGTCTGACCTATCTCTTTATCGCACATGGGCTCAATGTGATTAAACACGTGAGCGACCGTGTTGGTGTGATGTATCTGGGCAAGCTTGTTGAGCTGGCCAATGTCGACGATCTCTACAAAGCGCCGTTACATCCTTATACGCAGGCGCTTCTTTCGGCTATTCCGATACCGGATCCCACTATCGAGCGTGAGCGTATCATTCTCGAGGGCACGGTGCCTTCTCCAATCGACCCGCCTAAAGGCTGCGTGTTCTGCGACCGCTGTCCTTTGGCTGATGCTGCTTGCCGTACCGATTTGCCCCAGTTCAGAGAACTGAGGCCTGAACATTGGGTGGCGTGCCACAAAGTCGATAGTTCCAAGTAAACAAACGGTCTGCCTTCGCAGAGGCGGAGAACACGAAGAAGGAGAGTGATATGAAAAGACGAATACTGCTGATAGGACTTGCGCTCGTTTTGCTGATAGGCACGGTAGCACTCAGCGCCTGCGGTGGAACCGGAGGCGAAACAGCGGTCAAAAAGGATCAGGTTGTTGTTGGTATTTCTGCCGAGCCGACATCGCTTGATGAGCAGCAAATCAGCGACTATAACTCGGATCGTGCTGCAAGTGAAATCTATGATACCTTGGTACGCTTTAAGGGCGAGACCATGGAGGTTGAGCCCGATTTGGCGGAGTCCTGGGATATCTCCAAAGATGGAATCACTTATACTTTTCACCTGCGCGAAGGTGTTAAGTTCCACGATGGCACCGACTTCAACGCGGATGCGGTTGTATGGAACTATAAGCGTATGACCGACCCAAAAGCCGAAGGCTATGATACGGGTACCTACGGATATGCCGAGACGCTGTTCGGTCAAGTGAAAGATTGCAAAGCTCCGGATGCTAACACGGTAGTTTTCACCCTCAAAGCTCCGTTTGCACCGTTCCTTGCCACAATGGCCATGACGCAGTTCTCCATCGTGAGCCCGACGGCTGTTATGAAGTATGGTAAAGACTACGGCCAGAACCCGGTGGGTACCGGTCCCTTCAAGTTCAAGAGCTGGGAAAACGGCACCGAAGTTACGCTTGTGGCCAATGAGGATTACTTTGGGGGCGCACCGAAGATTAAGACGCTCATCTATCGCTTCATCAAAGATAACAACGTTCGTCAAAACGAGTTTGAGGCCGGATCACTCGACTTCTTTGTCGATATCATTCCCGATGACCTCGAGAGCCTTAAGGCCAACCCTGACTATACTGTTCAGCGTGGAGAGTCGCTGCAGACGTGGTACCGTAACTTGAACACCACCAAGGCACCGTTTAACGACGTCCGGGTGCGTCAGGCATTTTACTATGGCATCAACCGTAAATCCATTGTTGATGACATTCTTCTGGGTACCGGCGAACTCGATTCCAACCTGCTTCCGCCTGCTATTCCGTATTACACGAAGGATGTTGAGCAGTATGACTACAACCCGGAGAAGGCTAAGCAACTGTTGGCCGAGGCCGGTGTTAAGAATCTTACGGTCGACTTCTATGTTCCCGAGTCGGGCTCCGGTATGCAGCAAGCTGACGCCATGGCAACCGCCATGCAGTCCGACATGGCGAAGGTGGGTGTTACGCTCAACATCACGAAGGTGGAGTGGGGCGCCTATCTTGACATGATGATTCGCGAGCCGGAAAAACAAGACGTGCTCCTCGGCGAGTTTTCTTGGATTTCCGATAACGGCGATGCGGATAACTTCCTGCGCGTACTGTGCGGTAGCGATATGATTCCGATGAATGGGTATAACAGCGCCTATTATTCAAACCCCAAGCTCGATAAGCTTTTGGAAGAAGGTATGCGTTCTTCTGACGATGCCGTGCGCGAAAAGGCGTATGTTGAGGCTCAGAAGATCATTACCGAGGAAGCTCCCTATATCGTGGTCGACCACGAGAGCCAAATCGTTGTATATACCAAGAACCTCAAAGGCGTGCAAGTTAACCCGCGCGGATTCTTCCGTTTTAAGGATGCCTATTTTGAGTAAGGTGTTGCGGTAAGTTTTAGTAAGGGTGAAACGCACGGAGACTCTCTTCTGCATTTCATCCGCTCGCTGTGATGCAGAGTGCCGAAGCTGAGAAAGACCGGCACTCTGCATCGGGCGAAAACGTTCGATCAGACAGGAGAAGGTGCATGCTCAAGTACACAGCCAAACGATTATTGGGGCTTATCCCAGTGCTTCTGGGTGTCTCGATACTTGTTTTTCTTATCATGCAGCTGACTCCGGGAGACCCGGCGATGATCATGCTCGGGTCAAAAGCAACGGCGAAATCGCTCGCCGAGGTGCGTCACCAACTTGGTCTTGATCTGCCGATTTGGCAGCAGTATATTCGCTGGATTGTGAACATTTTTCAAGGAGACTGGGGTTACTCGATTCACTTTAAGCAGCCCGTCCTTGGTCTTATCACACAACGCTTCGGGGCGACGATGGTACTCACTGCGGCGGCTATTATCATCGCTACGGTCATCGGTGTTCTTGCCGGTGTTATTTCAGCGACGCGGCAGTATTCATTTGCCGATCGTTTTATGATGACCATCGCACTTATCGGTTTTTGTTTGCCGGTGTTCTGGCTGGGTCTTATGATGCAGCTTCTGTTCAGCATTCGTTTGGGAGCTTTACCGGTTTCCGGCATGCACTCGCCGGGTGTGACTTCGCTGGGCGATTTGCTCATCCACTTGATTTTGCCGGCTATTGCTCTGGCCGTTGCTTCAACGGCAACCATTGCGCGTATGACGCGCTCCAGTATGCTTGAGGTTACGCGGCAGGACTTCATCCGCACCGCACGGGCGAAAGGTGTTTCGCGTCGCTCGATTGCATTTAAGCATGCACTGAGAAATTCGCTTATTCCGGTTGTGACGGTTGTGGGCTCGCAATTCGGTTATCTGCTTTCCGGCGAAGTACTGTTGGAGATGGTTTTTAACTGGCCGGGTCTTGGATCGCTGATGGTCAACGGTATCAGCTACCGTGACTTTCCGCTGGTACAGGGAACGATTCTTTTTGTTGCGACCGTGTATGTTGTTGTAAGTTTAGTCGTCGACCTGCTCTATGCGGCTCTCGACCCTCGAATCACGTATTAGGAAAGGAGGAGAGACCATGCCTGACGATAAGAAACTTCGCTTAACGGATAATGATGACAAGATGATTGAGCCTCAGGGCAGCTATCTGTATGAAGGCGCTCTTCTCCAGGAGAATCTTGAAGAAACCACGCTCAAAGCGCCACGCGAAAAAGATTTGCCGGAAGATGATGGTCCACGATCCTCGTTGTGGCGCGACACCTTCCGTCGTCTGAAACGTGACAAAACAGCGGTGATCAGTGGAATTATCCTGCTGATCATTATCCTTGTAGCGATTTTTGCTCCGCTCCTAGCTCCGCATGACCCCTATACGGTGGCGCTTGCCGATCGCCTGCAGGCACCCTTTTCGCCGGGGCATATTCTCGGCACCGACCAGCTGGGTCGCGATATCCTTTCACGCCTTATGTATGGCGGACGTATCTCGGTAGCCATTGGTGCCTTGGCTGTTGCCATCGCCCTTATTCTCGGTACGACTATCGGTCTTTTGGCGGGCTACTATAAGGGTTGGGTAGATACTATTTCTATCTTCGGTATCAATATATTGAACGCGTTTCCGTATATCTTGCTGGCAATCGCCATTATTGCAGCACTCGGACCCGGGCTTACCAATGCCATGATTGCTATTGCGATTGTGGGTATCCCGTATTACGCCAGAATTGTGCGTGGCATCGTGTTTTCTCTGCGGGAACGCGATTTTATTCAAGCTGAAAAAGCATTGGGCGCAAGCAACTTCCGCATCATCACGCGTCACATTTTACCTAACTGCCTTTCACCGATTATTGTTGCGGCGACGCTTGACGTTGGCTGGATGATTGTTATGGCGGCCGGTCTGTCGTTCTTGGGATTGGGCGCGCAGCCGCCAACGGCCGAGTGGGGCGTTATGCTTTCCGAGGGGCAGGAGTTCATTCGCAATGCGCCGTATATTTCGCTGCTGCCCGGTGCGATGATTTTCATCGTGGTGCTGTGCCTGAACTTCTTGGGTGACGGCATGCGCGATGCCCTTGACCCAAACCTGAAGAACTAGTGTAGGGAGTACAAGATGACGTTTTCTATTGTGGGATATGATCCTGAAACCGAAGAAGTCGGTGTTGCGGTTCAGTCGAAGTTTCTTGCCGTCGGCAATGTGGTGCCGTGGGCAAAAGCCGGAGTGGGCGCGGTGGCGACACAGGCCTGGGCAAACCCGACCTATGGTCCCGAAGGGCTGCGTCTTCTCGAAGAAGGACATTCGGTCGATGAGGTTGTCAAGCTTCTAACGACGGCCGATCCCGGTGCCGAAGACCGCCAGTTCGGCCTTATCGATGCCCAAGGTCATGCCGCTTCGTTTACCGGTTCACGCTGTATGGACTGGGCGGGGGGTATTGTGGGCGAGAATTTTGCTTGTCAGGGCAATATTTTGGTAAGCGAAAATACGGTTAAGGCAATGGCGGAGACCTTTGAAACAACGAAAGGCGACCTTGCCGAGAGGCTCACCCTGGCACTTATGGCTGCGGCGGAGGCGGGCGGCGATAGTCGTGGCATGCAGAGCGCCGCGCTCTATATTGCAAAAGAAAATGGCGGATATCTGAGCAATAACGACCGCTATGTCGATATCCGTGTGGATGATAATCCCGACCCCATCGTTGAGCTGCGCCGTATCTTAAAGGGCTACCGCATTTTGTTCTATAAAACCAAGCCGGAAAACATCGTTGATATTGTCGGCGAGACTAAAGACTATCTGCTCGGCGTGCTCATCAAAGGCGGCTATTACTCCGGAAGCATCGACGACGAGTGGAATGATGCTGCGCAAGAAGCACTCGGCGTGTTTTACTCAACTGAGAACTTCGAGGAGCGCATCTGTGAGGACGGCAAGATTGACAAGGAAGTCGTTGAGTATCTCAAGTCGCTTGAGTAGCGTGGAGCAAGGCCGCTGGATATCTGGCGATGCCCAATTATTTTTGTAGAAGAAAAAGGATGCCTTTGCGGGCATCCTTTTTTATGCGAAAGGTCGGACGAAACATGGAATCAAAATCATACTGTTGAGAAAGATCGGTGCGACACCGTGCAAAGGCTCCGCAATGATGCCGTTTCGATGCTTTTTTCCTATATTCTAGGCGAGTACACCTAAAGCGCTGTTTGCGCCCGTTACGCTAGAGAGGTGGAACCTGTGATTAGAATACTTGTGGCAGAAGATGAAAAGCCCATCGCAAGCCTCATACAACTTGCGCTCAGCAAAGCAGGCTATGTCTGCGATATCGCCGGTGATGGGAGCGAAGCCGCTTATAAAGCCAATGAGACCGCGTATGATCTGGCGCTTCTCGACGTCATGATGCCGAAGGTCAATGGTTTTGAGCTTATGGAATATCTCCGACCGCTGGGTGTTCCCGTTATTTTCATCACGGCGAAAAGCGACATAGAAGATCGCGTAAAAGGTCTGCGCGGGGGAGCCGAGGACTATATTGTTAAGCCTTTTGAGATCTCCGAGCTTTTGGCACGTGTGGATGTGGTGCTGCGGCGCAATCTTAAGCGAAGTGGCATTATCGAACGAGCGGGGCTTACCATCGACACCACTGCAATGGAGGTCAAACGCGCCGGTGAGCGCATTCATCTGACGCATAAGGAATACGAGCTTCTGCTTCTTTTTGCCGGTAATCCCAACACGGCGTTTTATCGTGAAACTCTTTACGAACGGGTATGGGGTGGCCAGATGGAGTACGGTAGCAAGACGGTCGACTTGCATGTGCAGCGTCTGCGAAAAAAGGTCGGTTGGGAAGATCGCCTGCGCCCAATCAACAAAGTCGGTTATCGCCTTGAAGTGGGGACAGAGATGTGAAGTTCTTAATCTCTAGACCGCCGGATGTCCGGCGAAGGTAGACGTGCGCATCCGTCTTAAAATAACACTGGTGATGCTTTGCCTATTGGCGGTCTTGTTCGGTGTGGGCGGGAGCGCCCTCATAAGTATTGCCTTCAATGCGGCGTATGCTCAGGAAAAAGAAGCTGCTCTTGATTCGTACCAGACTGCCCTCAACGCCGTTTCTCTCGTAAGCCAAATCGAAGGACGGCCTGATGCACGGGGCATGGCGGAAATTTTGCAACGACTTAAAGACCAACGGGTACTTATCACGCCGGCGCTGCGGCTTTCTTCTCAAGGGAGAACTCTCTATGAAGACGAGGGGGAAGAGGGAGCAAAATCTTCTGCTACTCTCAACCGGTCGGCGGCTCTGATGCGGATCAACGATATACCCCGAACAGGCACGTGCCTCACGGTGAACTTTGAGCGTGCCGGGCGACACTATTTGCAGGTGCGGGGAACATTGGGCGACGTGGGTGGCGATATAAGCGGAACTGCGGACGGCACCGGTATCGATAGTGATACCGCTGCCGGCTCTACAACCAATGCCGATACCGCTACTACGGGCGCCGATGATACCACGCCACTCGTGCTGGATATCGCGTACGACATTACTCCGGTATATACGGCACGCACTCAGCAGCAGACGATTTTCTATCGCGTGCTTGCGGTGGTTATTGTCGTTTGTGCCGTTCTCACGTATTCGGTCGTTTGGTTTCTCACACGACCCCTTATGCGGCTTTCGCGAGCGGCGCGCCAGCTTACACGCGGCAATTTAAGCTATCGCGCTACGGTGAAGACGAATGATGAAATTGGGGCGTTGGCCGACGACTTTAACATTATGGCGGGGCAAGTCGAACGCGGCGTTACGGCGCTTAAATCGAACCTCGCACATCAAGAGCAGTTTATGGCGAGCTTTACCCATGAACTCAAAACGCCGATGACCTCCATTATCGGTTTTGCCGAACTCTTGCGTAATCAAGACTTGAGCGAGGAAGAGCGTCTTGACGCGGCGCATTACATATTCTCCGAGGGTAAACGCCTCGAAAGTCTTTCATTTAAGCTGTTAGAGATACTGTCGGAAGATACGGCGACCGTGCAGATGACACGACTTTCTCCGGGGGCACTCATCAACGAGGTAGTTGAGAGCCTGCGATCGTCCTACGACAAAGAAGGCATCAGTCTGCTCTATAAAGCGCATAGCGGCACGTGCCTCCTTGAAGGCGATCTAGTGAAATCATTGGTGATGAATCTGCTGGATAATGCACGTAAAGCGCTTGACGACGGCGGGATTATTACCCTCGAGTCAAAAGTGGTGCGCGATGCCTGCCTCATTCGGATTTCTGACAACGGCAAAGGAATACCGAAAGAGGCGCTTGCGCATCTCACCGAGGCGTTTTATCGGGTGGATACATCGCGGGCACGAGAGCAGGGTGGCGCCGGATTGGGTCTCGCGCTCTGCGACAAAATCGTGCAGCTGCATCATGGTTGGATGCGTTTTGAGAGTACCGAAGGCGTGGGTACGTGCGTAACGGTGTTCTTGAGAGGAGCAAACGCATGAGAATACGATTTCGCTCAGCGCCTTTTTTGGTGCTTACGGCGGCGATTCTGGCGCTGTGCTTTCTACTTCCAACAATAACGGCTCAGGTGCAAGATAAGCTTCAAGCCTCACGTGTTGACCTGCATACGTTGTCCACGCCCTCGCTTGCTCCCACCGTCTCCGACAAGGATATGTTGAAGTTATTGGACTTCGCCTCGTCTCAGTATAAGATTCTTGATGTGGGCGCCCCTACGGGGTGGGTTAACCAAACGGAACCATGGACCGACGCCGAAGCGGGAAAAGTGGTTGATCCGGAGATGTTTGAAACTCCCAAAAAGACCGTTGAGGCCTATAGCACGGTAAACACGTTTCTTAAGCGTCTCGCGCAGCACCATCTGACTCTTGTGAACGAGAACGAAACGCTTCATCACAGCGAGCGTCGCTTTACGGCGCTTAACGTGGGAGAAGATACGGCGCGCATATTTTGGCAGTGTACGCTGCTAGACGAATCGGACAACTATGCCGAGTTCATTGTTGATGATACGACGCAGCGAGTTGTTTCCTTTACTGTTTCTAATGTGAACTTCGATGAGGGCGCGACAACATACTCACCACCCTCCGGCTTCTACGAAGATAAGGCATGGCAACAGCCGGAAAAATGGTCTGTGGCATTGGCCGATTACTATGGACTTAAATCGCTTGAGACGAGTGAAGGCACGGTGAATGATGATTTTTCCTTGAGCAGTTCTTTGAATTGGATGACCTTTGGCGATGCTCAAAAAAATGTGGGACAGTATAACCTGCTATGGCAAACGGCACTCCCGAATCCGCGTTTTTCTTTCAATAGCGACCTCTCATCGCCTGTGCGGGAGGACGAAATTTATACCATGCCGGATGCTGCTTTAGATCCTTAGGCCAACTGTTTTCTCGCCGTTATTTTGATGATGCCGGCTCTTTGCCATTTTGCGGGAACCGCTTTCTACTATGGCTTTACCTTAGAGGAAAGCGAGGCAGCAAAATGGCACGAGAATCCGGTAGGGTACGAACTCAGAAGCATCCGCAAAACTCTTTTAGATGGCAAAAGCAAAATAGGCTTATGGTTCACAGCTTGATTGCATGTGCCCTTATCGCTGTTTGCGTTGCCGCGTATGTCACGGCATATGGTTTGGGCACGGCACGCGGTAGACAAATGCCAGCATTGGTGACGGCGAAACATGAAAGCGTGCGAAGGGAAGACCGAGAGCAGGTGGGGGCGGGGCGCACGGACGTGAAGGAAGCGGAGGCCAAGAAAAAGATTCTTCTCGTAAATCCGTGGCACCCGGTGCCAAAAAACTATACGTTTGAGGCGCATACGCTTGCCAATGGTCTGAAAGTGGATAAGGACTGCTACCCGCAGTTACAAGAGATGATAGATGACTGCCGAGCCGCCGGCTTCAATCCTCTTATCTGCTCGGCGTATCGGAGCGAGGAAAAGCAGCAACAACTCTTTGATGCTGATGTACGGAAGTATGAGCAACAAGGATACTCAGAAGCAGCAGCAAAAAAAGAGACCGCACGCTCGGTGGCCGTTTCCGGAACAAGCGAGCATCAGACGGGTCTCGCACTCGATATCGTCGATGCGGATAACCCGCGGCTCACCGATAAGCAGGCAACACTTCCCGTACAGAAATGGCTTATGAAAAACTGCTGGCATTACGGTTTTATTTTGCGCTACCCCGAAGATAAGACGCAAATAACCGGCATCATCTATGAGCCGTGGCATTATCGCTATGTGGGTACGAAGGCGGCTCGGGAAATTTCCGAACACAGTATATGTCTTGAAGAGTATCTCAGGCGCTAAAGCCAAAGTATACCGTTTACTACAAGTAGAACGACTGCTCAGAACAGCATAATTGATAAAACATGGCCTTTTTAAGCATAAGGGTTCTAATTGTAAACCGCCTCTAAGCAAGAATTATTTCGGTGGGAATCGTAACATTAAACTGGCGGAGGGGCAGGGATTCGAACCCTGGGTACGGGGGCTGCCCGCACGACAGTTTTCAAGACTGTTGCATTCAACCACTCTGCCACCCCTCCACAGGTGACTTCTGGAGGATGGCGGAGAGCTAGGGATTTGAACCCTAGAAAGAGCTCTAAACTCTTTACACGCTTAGCAGGCGTGCGCCTTCAGCCACTCGGCCAGCTCTCCGTAAGTCCAGTTGTTCTAGTATAGCGAAAAAAGCACGTACCTACTAGGGAACTCATATAATAAGAGGCATGGATACTTCACGCCACAATGATACCTACTACATGCAACGCGCGCTTGAAGAAGCGTATGCCTCCGCTGAGCTTGGCGAGGTGCCGGTGGGAGCTGTGGTGGTTGACTCAGAGGGTGAGGTCGTGTCCTCGGCAGGCAACCGCCGTGAAACGAACGCCGATCCGGCGGCGCATGCGGAGTTTCTTGCGATTGAACAAGCTGCGGCGGAGCTGGGGCGGTGGCGCCTTTCCGATTGCACGGTCTATGTGACGCTGGAGCCTTGTTTCATGTGTGCCGGTCTTATGTACCAGGCTCGCATTAAGCGCTGTGTGTACGGAGCACCGGATCCGAAGGCGGGCGCGCTCGGCTCACTGTATGATCTGCACAGCGATGAGCGGCTTAACCATCGCTTCGAGGTAACGTCGGGCGTGTTGGCGCAAGAGTCGGCGGAGCTATTGCAATCGTTTTTCGCGCGGCGACGCACCGAGAATAAAAAGAGCTAGAAAAGGAGTCTTCTATGGCAATGGAACGCAGAATGCCCGGACGCGAAAACACTTTTGAAGATATGATTGCGAAGATGCTGGCAAATCGCACGGAAAAGATTGTCGAACAGGAAGAGGATCAAGCGCGCGTCGGCATAGAGGCCGGTCAAAATCCTGGTGAAGAAGAGGATAAAAATGACTCGGACGTCAAAGAAGACTAACGCATCTCCAACATCTGAGGAAAAGAGACCACTGCGTCGCGGGAACTCGCTGCTGGGACTCGGAAGCCACCGCGATTATCTCGGTAATCTTCAGGGCGTTGAGCGGCAGGATATAACCGATATTGTCGGTGTGGCTGCCGCTGTCATCCTTTCGGGGATGCTCGGCGTGGGTATTGTTTCGGGCTGGCCGCAACTGATAACGTTAGCCTGTCTCTTCGGTCTTTTTGTCGTTGGTCTTATCTTTGCCCTGTTCCGTATTTTGGCACGCCCTGATCGTCTGCGCGCCGACGAATCCACACGCGTACTCAGCATCGCTCGTGATACGTTGCCTTTCTTGCGACGGGGACTTTCGCCGGATACGGCCGATGAGGTTGCCCGCATTATTTTGCATGGTCTTAAGACGGCGGTGGCAGTCGGCATCACCGATACATCGCGTGTTATCGGCTATGCCGGAATCGGCTGCAATCATCATGGAGCCGCGCGCCCCATTCAGACGCGCTCGACCAAACAAGCTCTAGAAGAGAACAACATGATGGTTTTGACCAACCGACGCCAGGTTGGCTGTGACGATCCGGACTGCCCGCTTACTGCCGGCATTGTGGCTCCGCTTGAAATCAATAAACACGCCGTGGGCACGCTCAAGTATTACTATGTAAAGAGTTCCGACCTTACAGAATCCGAACTTGCTGCAGCCGAAGGGCTTGCGCGATTGCTCTCGACGCAGCTTGAGCTGCACGAACTCGAAGCGCAGGCATCGCTTGCCACCAAGATGGAACTCAAGGCTCTTCAGGCACAAATCAACCCGCATTTTTTGTTCAATACACTCAATACCATTGCCGCTCTCACGCGCACCGAACCGGAGAAAGCGCGCGCCATTCTCCGCCAATTTGCAAGCTTCTATCGTCATGCACTTGAGGTAGGCGATGAGCCGGTTACTCTTTCTCAGGAGCTCGAGCATCTTCAACAGTATTTCTCGATTGAACAGGCGCGTTTT
>QMCE01000872.1_pt1 | contig 16075 bp, 14 predicted proteins | sample 1821851 | NCBI WGS metagenome assembly QMCE01 (sample SAMN09453174, study PRJNA476694) | Termite gut metagenome, whole genome shotgun sequencing project. | isolation source: worker | host: Odontotermes sp. | place: South Africa:Pretoria | collected 2016-01-28
CGTTGTTACCGAAGCCGGTGATTCGACGGCGCTGCAGCCCGGACAGATCGTCTCGATGCGTAAGCTGCGCGACGAAAATTCGAGCCTCAAACGCCGCGCTCCGATAACGTATTCCATAGCCTTTATTATGTTTTGCATATTGCGCTGCGGAATAATAATTATTAAAACCATCTTTTTCGCCAGTAAGATGATTTTTGTAAGGATCATTAATTATGAATCGGTTATCATCAACGCCAACAATTAATACAATATGCCCTTCTACAGGCGATAGCTTCCCAGCAAAGTTTATATTATTTGGATATTTCATACTGGTATAAACCGGTAACCCGCTTTGAAGATCATCAAGGATTTTTTCAATGGTAAGTTTTTCATCGTAATAACAGATTTCTTTTCCATATATTTTATTCACCACATAAACCATCGCTCCGGCATATTCCGGCGCAGGAATTGAACTTCCGGGCCAGTTCCTTTTCCAAAAGTTTTGAACATCAGAATTGGTGAGCATATATTCCCGAAGAGAATCTTCTGGTTGTTTTTTATCTGTTAATTCAGCGATCAAATTAAGCGGATACCCGATAATATCCAAACCTGCAAGCATTGAAGTAACCTGACATGAAATATATGGATCAAGTTCGTTATTTAACTGGCTATAATAGTCTTGTCGATTTGAGCAGAGATTGATTTTCATTTTTCAAGCTCCGAAATATAATAAAGATTATCCTCTCGTTTTTTTTCTGCAATTTCTTTATGCCTTGTATTTTTTAATGTTTTCCCATACTGCTCATAGTTTTTTACTTTCTGCCTACATGTTACAATTGTTTCACTTTTCGCCATCTTGATATACTTATCACAAAAAGAAGCGATGACATCTTTTTTTTCTTCAAAGGAAGGCACTTGCCCGTTCGCGATCATCGCTACTTGGTGATATTCATTTTCCATTTGCATGAGGATTCTGTCTTTATATGCTTCAATTTGCTTTGGCAAAAGCACGGTCGTAAAGTGGTTATTATTTACCGACTCATATAAGACACGCCTGATAGCTTGACTTAGACTATAGGCTACCAAAGGAGTACAACCGAAGCTTTTTTCAACGATATGTCCTATGTCATCAACAAAGCTTCTAAGGCGCTCTCTTAAATCTCGGTCTGCTTCTTCGTTTTTTTTATTAAGACTTGCCATTGAATCATTATCTTCATAGTCTATTTTCCAAGGGCCGATTCCTCTAAGCCCTAATTTCTTTGCTATGAATAACCCTACATAAAAAACAACTGCTATCGCTGTTATATTAATGAGTGATTTTGGATCTAATAATTTATTCAAATCGATATTCATCTTTTGCTCCTAAAAACAAAAAAGCCGGACTCCGCAAATGGAATCCGGCCTGCTCGACAGCGCCTGTCTCAATAAAAGTATACAATAAGGCTTGTACCTTTTCAATGGTTAAATCAGCGGCTTTTGTTTTAATCTAATTTCTTCGGCTTTTGCCTCATGCCCGCGTAGGTTTTTGTAGGCATCCATACCGTCAAGCCCTGCTTTTTCTGCCAAAGCAATAACAAGCTCGCGCACGGCTCGCCCCGCCTTAGCTTCATTGTCCACATTGTCGAGTTGTGCTTGATATTCATTGATCTTTTTTTGCTTTTCTTTTTCGGCGGATTCTTCTGGAGTATCGCCCACAACAATTTTTCCGTCAATGATTCGAGCAAAGCCTCCCGCGGACTTAAAAGCATCTTCCGTCATTTCGACATCCGGCTTCGTGATTCCGTTTTTCTTCAGTTCTTCTTTATCTGTGCAGTAAATTATTTTACTACCCTTAATTGCCAAGTAAACCATTTGGTTCCTCCTGATGATTATTTATGAAAAGTCCATTATAGAGACCGTCCATTCGTCTTATTGTATGAAAGGCGTCAAATCGTTTTCGGTAATTTCCGCGCCATGATTGATAAGCGGTATACACGTCCCAAAAACTCATTCTCCCTTCATCTAAAAGCGTTTTAAATTTCTTTATTTTTCGGCGTTGCCGTTTTCGCGAATCTTGAGTTGATCTTTTAATTATTTTCCCCGTTTCGGTAAGCAAATATATCCCTTTAAGAAATTTAACACCATCTTTCAACTTGACAATTTTTGATTTTCGTTCGTTTATGGTAATTCCTAATTCTGTGCAGATTCGCTTGATTTCTTGCAAACAACTTTTTAGGTATGCTTTGTCTTTATGAATAAGATAAAAATCATCCATGTATCTACCGTAGTATTTTATTCTTTTCATTTCCTTGATGTAGTGATCCATCTTATTTGGAATAAATAATGCCGCTATCTGTGATACTTGACTTCCAAGCCCAAGTGATATTCCATCGCCAAACGGAGCAACAAAACTCTTTGTAAGATTTAAGACCTTTTCATCCTGTATGACTTCTTCGAGCAATTGAAATAATACATCGTGCCGAATACTATCAAAATATTTTGAGAAATCTACCGAAAGACAATACCCAATATTAGAATTCCCATTTTTACGATAGAATCTTGAAAGATGAGTAACAAGCCTTTTAATTGCAAAGTGTAAGCCTTTGTTCTTAAGAGAAGCGCCATTGTCATAAATAAGAGAACGAGAAATAATTGGAATCAACACGGTATCACACAAACATTTTTGAATTACTCGTTCGGAAATATGAACACTCCGAATATGCCGCATTTTTCCTCTTTCGTTTATATCAAACTCCACGAATCCCAATGAAACATTTTCGTCAGCTAATAACTTTCTGTGCGATTCAGCAATATTCCTAAACAGATTCATTTCATATCTTTGTACAGATTCTTTCCAAGCAACACCTTTTCTTGATCTTTTGAAAGCACTATAGAGATTGTCTGGGTTAACAACATTTTGAAAATCATCATATAACGCAGTTTTATTTTTCATATTTTCTTTTCTAGATTTTATTCTTCTTTCGTAACGCTTTTGTTTGCGTTCAATACTATTCATATAACCTTCTTCTTAATAAAAAATAACCGCCATGCACAGCCTACCTGTTTAGGCATCAAACAGGTTTTGCGTAGACAGGCTGCATTGCACCACTGGGCATGTAATCGGATAACGCAATTTCCGACCATGCAAGAAGCGTCCGCCCATGAGCGTCATGACTACTTTTTGCAGTTTCCTGCAGGATGTTTTCTCCTTCTGTGGAGGGGTAATCGGATTAGAAATCCTACACTTGGTTACCCTCACCGAATCGGGGGCGACGCCACCGTCCGTATTACTCGCATTGTTGTTGTTGATCAAGCCATTGTTGTTGACATTACAGAAGTTGGTCGAACCGTAGGCGAATACAGAAAACACCCTTTTTTGTTAAAACTTCTTTTCTAAAGCATTATTTGATTTCCTCCATCCCTTTAATAATTTAATTTCAAATTCAATTGCATCAACATAAGGTAAAAATTTTTCGAGTTTTACCGGCAACACATCAGCGCAATATTGGAATTCTTGCAAAAGCTGTTCGCAATTCACAATTGCACCGGATTGATACCGCCTCCGAAGATTCAACTCGTCTTTGTTGTTTGGGTATATAGTATTTCCAGCAGTGATATTCAACATTAGGCTTCGTAAGATTTGCATAATATTTTGCCGAAAAGTAATAATTAACCACTCAGGATATTCTTCTATTATTGTTACCTCTTTATTCTCCTCAGTTTTAATTTTTTGGACTTTATCTCGTACCCCAAAATCTCGCAAGAGCATATTGGTAATATCTTCACGAAGTTTACGAGCAGTATGGTAAAACTCTAGTTTGGACAGGCTTCGCCTGTTTTTCAAGACGCTCATATCAAAATCCTTTTTACCGCCCCACAAGGGGGCGTGATTCAAGAGATGTATCGCTACGCGATACAGAAAGCGGGGGCGACGCCACCGTCCGTACCACTCGCATTGGTGTCGCGGATCAAGCCAGTGCGGCTGACAATACAGAAGTTGGTCGAAACGTTCTGACAAGGACTTGCGATCCACCACCAACTTCCCCATGCTCCGTTATATTGCTTTTGCGCGGCACGGACTTGGAATATCGGCCATCTTATCTGCAGATCGTAATCATCCTTTTCGTCACCAGAATATATTGTATCACTGACATAATACGGAACTCCGACTTCTTTTTCCGTTGGCAAGAAAACGGTATAGTTATTCCACGCCATCGCGCCTTTTCGGCTTGCATATCTGCGAACAGTATACAAATAATCGCCAATGGCGTTCTTTAAGCCAACCGCGAACGGACCGCTTCCATCTCCTTCCGCTCCTTCAAGAAACACGCGTAACTCGGACGCAGGATAGCCTCCGGCGTTATTATTTGTAGCGTTCATCCGCTTTTTCAAAACGATACTGTCAAAAGTGAAAAGAATGTGGTTCTTTATATTTTGCGCACCGGAGGTATTGAGAGGATTGCGGAAGGTATTAAAGCCAGAAACCAAGATTCGGAGATTTTGAGTATAAACCGTACCGCTTACGGTGAGGCTTGGAATATCCAAATAATCGCCGATTTGTATTCCAGTAAAATCAGGAATGCCCTCTCCATTGCATCTTTGCCGAAGAATCGCCATAACATCCTGAATAGTACTTACGCCGAATACTTCAAGAAGATTTCTCCCCGGTCTTGCAAGATTGTTAAGCTGCGTTTTATCAAGGTTTTCTTGTACTGTGTCAGTTTCTTGTTTTCTGGCAATATGATTTTTTTCTGTAGGCGCGGCAACTTCGGCACGACCGGAAGGATCGCGCATTATGACTTTTCCAGATATTCCAGAGTATGCAAACAAAGACTCCGCAAAATGCAAAGGTGAAATCTCGATTATATAATCATCTTCCAGAAGATAATACATCTTCCCTTTTTGAGTTTCGCCGTGAAGCGGTGAAATAAATTTATTTGTTAGGATTGAAGAATCTCCGGCAGGATATACAGAATCGCGATTCCATTTTCCTGTCTGAGGTACCCATATTCCATTTTCTACCGGGTTATTCTGATCTTTAAGTAAAACCCGATCCCCGCTCTGTAAAAGAACACCATCGATTGTTAAGAACCCGCCAGTTTCAGTATCTACGTTTTCCGTAGAAGCGACCGTAGGATTGTTTTCGGAAAGGCTGAACGCGGAAAGCGAACGCAACATGTCCTTTGGCTTCTTTGATGACCACTTTCCGTTAAACTCCATATCAATGATTTCGCCGCTGTGAATAATAAGGTTTTCCGTGCCATTTCTTAATACAGAAACATCTCCGCCAGAACTATTCACAATATGTACTTTGCAGCCATTAAAAGCAGCCTCACTTATTTCTAATGTAACATTCGCAACCGTGATGTCAAAAACATGATTTGCTTCCAATTCTGTAGTCGTACTGCTTTCATTCACAACATGTGGACGCATAAGTGACAATGCCATCGCGATATTGGCATGAGCCTCTCTCGATGAAACAGATTCTCCATTCGGTTTTTTCGTACCAAACTCCGGATCAAGTCCTGTAAACCCCGGAACCGTAAATTTGTTCAACGTACAATCAATATTCATATAAAAGCCTCCAAAAAGTATTTGTCAGAAATAAGAGACTGACGGCTCTATAATGTTAGGTTTCTGCGATTATCGCTTTCACAGCATCTTTGAACTGCGGACTCTCAAAAATGTTTGTACGAAGTTTTTCTGGGTCATCAACCATAATCACTGCATACTTCTGCTGATAATCAAGCGCCGCGTAAGGAATTCTGTTGACAGTATTTGCCGCAAAATCATTAAACTCAATTTCTACGTCATTGATAATCGACAGTTCATCGATATTGAACTGGTTCATTTCTTCATTCAAAACAAATGATAATGGATTGGCAATTGGACGATGGCGAGCAAAAGTTAATTGTTTTTCTCCGATGAATATCAATATATTTATGCTATTAAGTACAAATGCAAAATGAATCCATGTTCCCTGATTTAGCACAACGCCCGCTGAATCTAAATCAATACTTTCCGTTCCTTCGCCCCAATCGTGATAGAGGGTATTTCCTAACGTTCTTGCCTCATTATATGCCACACCATATTCATCTGGATGACTGTAAGGAATATCACCAGCAAGAGCAATTGCATAAACCGGATCCGCTCCTCCAAGATTCAACAAAACCAAATCTTGTTCTTGCGATCCAAGCCGCAATAAAACGGTGCTTTCTTTGGCGTATATCCGCATCCAAAACTCTATTGACGAACTCTGAGGCGGAACGCTTCCAGACAAAGAAAACTCTCCAAACAATGATTTTCCCATCATCTCAAAAGGAACAATATCGGATACCGCCGGTTCAAATGACAAATCCCCCGCATTATCTTCAGTTCCCTTCAAAGATGGCGCTTCTCCTTCGTAATTAAAGGTGATATTGTTCTCTTGATTTTGGTTATTCAAATCGGTATCAAAATGATATACTTCATGACTTTTTGAAAAAAAAGTCTTTCCTAAATCCCATCCGCGAAGACGGCGGTCAACTATCCGTGCATTCGTCAGCATCAATGTTTTTTTGCTATAGAACTTCAAAGCCTGAATTGCTTCTCCGCCGAATGTTAATTCCGTCCAGAGACGATTTTGCATACCATACAGCCGTCCATCGGTCGGCGGAAGATATGGCACATCACCTGCAGAATTTATCCATTTAGAAGGTGCGTTTCCCGGACTTTCACCTTTCATAGGAAGATTTAAGGGATTTGCATAGAATACACGTCCTTGAAAAAAGGTCGGCATATATGGCTGATAAGTTTCATTATCTTTCCAAGAAATAAGCATGGACAATGTTTTAAGTAAAGTATTTGCGGTTCCGCCCTGCAAGATATGCCCAATCGTAGAAAGAGTCTCAAGCAATGTTTTTGCTGCCAACACAGATAAATCACCGGCATTAATATTTTCACCGACAGATATGCCAGCACTGGTAAGCGCGTCAGTCGCTATTCCGCGAAGAATATTACTTGCTTTTATAACCGACTCTCGATGTTTTCCGTTAGAATAATGTTCTTTGTCGAAAGCCGCCCAAACATCTGATATACTTCCAATACGAATAGTCCGATTTTTTTCTGCTGTCCAAGAAGAATTTTCGCTTCCTTGGTATTCTGCGATTACATTGAAAATATTTTCGTCTGTGAGTTCTGTTGTCTCCGGCTCAACATATATCTCTGCAATTTTTACATATCCGGGATCGGTATCTGGAGCGTGAGTAACACCCTCTATTCCGTTTTTTATAACTATTTCAGGAACAAGCCGGTTCTTTGTGTCTATGTCAAAATATTGAGCCGCTTCTAATTCTGGATCAAAAAATGACCTTCTTTGTTTATCAAAACTTTCGAGTTTTCCTCTTATTTGAACAATACTGAATCGCGGATAAGACTCTGGAACTGATACGACTAAGGGAGATGATAGATAATCTTGAAATGCCGGAAGATCAAGTTCTTTACCATTCGCCCATATTGGATCAATGGTAATTGTCATTGTTCCGCGAACAATATTTACTTTTCCGCCTGCAATAAAATCAGTGCCAGAAGTAAGCAATCTGTCTAATATTGCAGTGTTTCTGATAATGCTCTGAAATCCATATTCAAAATCTTCATTCTTCGCTCTTTCATGCGGTTCAACTCGCGCGGTTGCTATATTTGCCATATCAGATTTCCTCCTCAAATTCTTTCTTTTCTACAAACTCGGAAAAGACCTGTATTCCGCATGGTTTCACTTTTTCCAATACAGACACAAAGGTCTGACTTTGCGAAACCGCGGCCGGTCCTATAATAAAAGAAACATCAAAATAACTTTCTTTGCTATAATCAAGCCCTACAATAGGTTCTTCTCCATCAATACCGATATGCAAAGATTGATCATGAGCTGAGTATCCTGAATATTGAAATATCAGCGTGTATGATGGATTGAGCGGTTTTACAAAAAGTCTAGCATAATCAATTAGCGCAGGATTTCCTTCTATCGCAGTAAACTCAATCGTGAGAGAATTGGCGTCATCTGGCATAACGAGAAAACAAAATACATCTTCCCAATTCTCTTTCTCGAAGATGTTTATATATTCATCATCAACCCATTCAAGAATTGTTTCTCCAGAAAATCTTTGATCATTCGCATTCCAATATTTACCGTCTTCTCGGCGAAAAGTTACTCCGCATTTTCCTTTAAGCATAAAATGAAAAGTATGATTCCCCGAAGTAAAAGGATATTCTATAACTTGACGACATACTTCTCCGGCTATGCCAGAAAACAAGACACCCCTTGAACCAGAAAACCGCGAATCAAAATCGTAGACCGCTCCTCCGCCTAAAGCCCATCTATCCTCTTCAAAGTCTCCGTCTGTCAGAATATTTTCGCCATTGGTATTTTCCGCAACATGACAAGTAATACCATTAAAATAAGATTCAAACACATGCTTTAAATCCAAGCGATCTCCCCAGATTGAATCGCCCTTGCGGTACGTTAGAGCAAATAATCGGCGAATCAATACACTATCGCTTTCGCTTACCCTACGCTGTAATTTTGCAAAAAGTTTTACAAGCATTTCAAGGCTTGTTCCCTTATGTCCGTTTACTTGGTCGGTACGTGTATAATATTTGATGAACTCTGATAATTTTTCAGCTTCGTTTGCAATTGCGCCTTCTCCGTTTTCATCTGAAAATATGGCTTTTATTACGGGATCTTCCTTGTTTATTCCGGTAGCGAGAAAATCAAGAATGTTCACCCCTTCTTTTTCGTTCATTATGTCTCCACCGTTACGATACAATCTTTAAATCGCGCTATCTGATTTGATAAGATTTCTATATCTTCTTCCGGCAATGTAATACGGACATTACTCAAAAAGTTCATACGCTTTAATACCACGATTAAATCTGACAAAAGAACTTGTTCGCCAATCTTCAAATTGCTGATGTGTTTTTGGACAGCTTCCTGAACATCACTTCTTATAATTGATTGATCAATATTATTCGCAATATCGCGTTCTGTATTTACGGTTACCTCAATACTTACTGGAATTATATCTGGAGTAAGATAGCGGACATTTATGCCCGGAGCGCGGTATCCGCTAATTGACTTAGAAATATCTCCATCTACAATATATTTTGCCTCTGCAAGCGCTTCATCCGTCATTCCTCCGCTTCCATCTTCAAGGTAAAATGTCATATTCCATAAATCATCCAACGGCGGAAAGTGTTCCTCAATTTTCATGGAACGAACGAGTCCATTTAATCCGGTTAATATTCCGGTATTATTAGTCCGCTGTAAACCGACAATATAATCTGCAAATCTATCTGCATACGCCGCCCAATCTTCCGCGTTTTCGCCGCCGGTTGCGGGTTCTACATTATTAACCGAAATAATATCCGATGGAAGCGTTGAAACAATCGTCTTTATCGCTCCAATTCCGATATTAGATTTTTCTCCAACATTTTGAGCTATCACTGATATTGAAGCAGAATCTTTTTCTCCTGATTTAATATAACCAATTTGAGTTGTAAGAAAATTAACTCCGCCTGCGGATACAATCGTACCAGACGGAATAGGAGTCTCATAAGAAAATGGTTTCGACCGAGAAAACACAACTTCCGCAGATGCTTTTAATCCTTCCTTGATCTGAAAGTTGAATATCGAATATGGAAGAGATCGGAGATGCGAAGAAAAACCGACGCGGCAATTTATATACAAAAGCGCCATTTCGCGGGCAAAGGCTTCAACTTGGGAAGATAAAACGCTTCCTTCGTTAAAATCCGTGAGTTTATTTTGATGCGCAATAATATAATTCCGTACATCTTTATAGATTTGATCAAAAGTTTTTATTTCCATTACACTCTCCCTGAAACATTGCCGCTCGTCTTGTTTATATCTCGATACATCACATTTACATTGAGAGAATCTCCCTCTCCTCTAAATTGAATATCCTCCACAGCAGATACTCGTGGCTCGCTATTTACTGTTAAATTAATGGAAGAAATAATATAAGCAATTCCTGCGGCAGGATCGGAAATATTTGTTCTGATTCCATACGCAATTTGCCGAATTCTTTTTTGGACACTTTCCCTTAACCGCAAAAGAATCGCTTGTGATAAGTTTTTTGCGCCATCTGCAAGTTCGTAATCTCCGCTATTAGATGAAACAATATTTCCATCATCAGTTAATAAAATATCGCGCCCATAATTATCTCTTTCTTCTCTCATCGCATAAATAAGATTATTTATTATTTCTGCTGTACGGCTTGTTATTGGAATGCGTATAATCGCTCCCGGCTGCAAATCATTCAATGTCGCAACTCCGTTGAATGTCGCTATATCGATAGCTTTATCAGGGCTTCCCATATATTCACTTGCCAAAGACTCAAGAGTATCTGTACTTTTCAGCATGACTTCTGTTGAACCATAAGATAAAACGATTCGCGGTTCTCCAGTTTCTGGATCAGGATTGCCGGTTGTTACATCTGGAATGTTTTTAGATTTTGATTCAGCATGTATTTCGTTTGCCGCGTTTTCAAGCTCGCCACACATGCGTAATATTGAATCTTGGAATTCTTCACTTGTCATTCCGTATTGATCTAACACTTCCTGCGGAATCTCCCAATACTCACCGTCTTCGGCAAACATTCCGCGGCAATTCTCGGCAAGAGAAGCTGTAGACTTCATAAGTCCGCCGGTTGCATTATATACATCAAGCCCGATGTTTAAGGCTTTTAACTGTACAGTGCGCGGTAATGACATAATAGTATTCGCACCATCAATCACGCTTGATGCGCCGTCTATCAATCCAGTTGCAGCATTGCCTACTGAATCCATGATTCCGGTTAAGGTATTTGTAGAATAGGACATAACATTACCAAGAAGTTTAAGTAATGAACTTACTTTATTCACATGATCAAGAACATTATTGCACCATCCATTTATATCATCAACAAAATCCAATACAGATTTCAGGGCATTTGTAGTTGCTTGAATCCATCCTAGCTTTTTACTTCCGCTAGAAGAAGATTCTTCTTCAAACTTTAGAGAAAGATTGGCATCAATCGGTACCCCAGTAAACTCGAAAGAATACTTGTATGCGAATGGTTTATCAGAAGACCTTCTTATTTTGAAATCTCCGGGGAACGCTTGCCAACAGTTTTTTGTCGCTCCATCCAATATTACTGATGATTGATACCCTGTAAACTTTGATAAATCGTAAATATATATTTTTCCGCAAGTATCATTTTTAAGATTTTCCAATGAACGGTATTTTCTTAGTAAATCACGAAAATAATATATTTCATCTTCACCTGATAAATATTTGTCTGATCCAAACCCACCCTTGTAAATACGCTTCAAAGACTGATTGATTGTTGAACCCGAAAGAACTACCTTTACTGCGTCTATTCCGTATTCGTCAACATGTAATCTGCCAAATGTTTTAGTTTCTGTTTTTCGCTGCGAATAAGTCAATTCTTCGTTTTCCGGCGGAAGAGAAAATGTGAAAACTTCATCCGGTTTATTCTTATCGGTTCCGTAGAATTCTATCATATATGCTTTTTTGTAGAGTTGTCTGTTTGTTAAAACATTATCTATTTGCATATCAATTCCTTATGAAATAACCATACTTACAGTCGAGCCAGTAAAAGTACCGTGAGTTCCGGGTAATGGAAGCGGATTTATAAGTGTCAGCATCCAATCACAAACCGGTTCAACAATACACTTCATTAAACATTGTTCAGGGTCGCTATTCTGCGGCAATACAAGCGGCTTAATAAGATAAGTTCCCGGAGAAACAGCAAATCCTTCGGCATGAGTAATAACTCCCGTAGCAGTTGAAGCCATTATTTTCGCCGCCAATCCGATCAGCGTCATTGGCATGGATAAATTCCATTTTGCAAACTTCACGGTTGACTTAAATAAAACTACAGGATCGGGAGTTGATGCAGGCGGAGGCAGAACCGCAGCCCATCCATAGGTTATTTCTGTATTTTCTTCAAAATATTTCTGCATGGTTTCCGCCATGACATTCATGTGATTAGGATGTTCCATGTCATTTTGATATTCTTCACTTGATGAATAATCTTGAAGTGCGCGAAAAAGACTATCGTGTAAATCCTGTTTGTTTATCGCCATTCTACGCTCCGCCCAGTTTTACTATTCCGGCAGGTTTCCCGCCATGATTAAATCCTAACGGACAAACCGGCACGATATTCGGCATAAATGGAGCCGCGTCTCCTGTTTTCAAAGTTAACAAAGTGGTCGCGTCAACAGTAACATTCGCGCCTTTCATATTCGCATTCCCTGAAGCTTCTACATTAATATTTACTCCTTTGACCGATACGTCTCCTGTTGCTTCTATACCTGTGTTTCCGCTTGTTTTTATTGTTGCGTTTCCGTCCACTTCAATAGTCGTCTCTTTCGGCTTTATTGAAACCGCACCCTTTTTGATAACAAGTTCTGTATCAAATATTTTAAGTGTGCAAGAATCACCTTTTTTATGAGTCAGTTCAATTTCGCCGCCAAAAACAGAAAGATCAGCAATAGGTTCATCGCCAAGTACTACATTGCTTTTAATCTCATTAAAAAGATTGAGGTGTAATTCTGGATTATCTTCTTTCTTTTCTTCCTCATTTCCATAATCAATTTCAAGACTTGTTTTTTCGTCAGGAGAAACGGCTTTATGACTGCCGGTAACATAATCGTCCGTAATATGCCAGCCGCTTGGAGTAATGCGCTCTTTTATATTCTCCTGTTCAGTTTCAAGAAATGGATCCGACGCATTTCTATCAGTTGTATTAAATCCTGAAAATGGAGCAATAAAACAATCGTCATAAGTCAAAGATGGCATCATGATAAATATTCTAGATTGAATCGGCGGAAGGTCGCGCTCTCCGGAATTAAAATCTTTTTCGACCGACTCTCCAAACAATACCCATTCTTTACTGGCGACTGGAACGCGATTCAAATAAACACCTGAATCAAGTCGGACATCAACAGTATTGTCTATAGAATTCTGTTTCTCAACTCGTCCCCATTCTCCCCATACACGATTGAACCGCGGAGCGGATGGTATTTTTTTTGTCTCAGACGAATGACCATAATTGCGATTTTTTCTAATAACGACATTCATTATAGTGTCATCTCCTTAATTTTTCGGAGATTGTCAAATCCAGGCAAAGATGCCAATGACTGATTTATTTCGAGTTCTCGGTACTTACCGCCTACATTTTGTAGGGCTTCCTTCATTTTTCCGCTATTGTCATATACCATTCCGCGAGATATGGCGAGTTTTATTGTAGGAGTTCCGCCAAAAGTCCAAGAATGCTCTGCTTTTTCTATATAAAACTCGCCGCCTAAGAAACCTGCTCGGCAGCCGATTTGAGGATTATTTCTTGGTTCGTTAAAATCAGTACAAAGAGTTATGTTGCCGGAATACATTTCATCTAAACGAGAGAACCAATATTCCGCTGTTGCGTTCAACTTTTGCATTGCTTCTGCAAGACTATTATTCTCTTGCCCTTCCGCATTTCCCTCCTTGTTATATCCGTTAAAAGTTATTTGCAATGGTCTAAACCCATAAATAGACATTTTGTCGCTATATTTTACCGTTGAATCTTTTGTTCCATCGTGATTTAGCGCCATATAAAAACTCGGTTCCCTTGCGGAACCAGCGATATACGAAGCAAACACAGTAAATACTTGATCATCTCCTTGTTCTAAGCTGTAAGACATAAGGCGTACAGGGTCTATTTGTATTTTTTTAAGATTATTCCAATCATCATTGCCATTATCTGGGTCTCCAAAAGGAACTTGACGTGCCATGATTTTTGGTTTCCCATCCAATCTGTCGCAATAAGCATATAATTCATATACTGGGTCTGGAAGTTTATCTCGCCAAATATCTGTTACGGTATTATTTCCTGTATTGATTAGCACTCCATATATCCCATAACGGAAAGATTGTTCTGTCCCAGAAACATTAATAAAAACATACGGATTACTTCCTATATGTCTTTCGATGATTTTTTCAAGGTCTATAGTGGTTATTCCGTTCGCTTCGCGAGCAACATCTCTAGAAATTTGCTTAAAATATTCCCACGATTTTATTAAATAATTCTTCAAGGTTACAGGACTTTCACTGTTGATGTTATCAATAAGGCCGATATTTTTAGATACTGCGTCGCTAACCCCTTGTATTCTCATATCCAAAGAAACGGTATATTCAACGATACAGCTAATAATACTTTTTCCCGAAAACGTTATCGACTGCTTTACTCCTTGGCTGGTCATAGATTTGCTAAGCTGTCGCTTGCGGATAATCCCAACGAATACAGGATAATCTCCGCCTTCATATATTTTCACAACGCTGCGGATAGGAATAGCGTCAAACAAATTACCGCCATCGTCTGTGCGAACTAGATTGTCATCCCTTGCAGCGTTCACTGCGGAAAAAGAAAAAGAGCCTTCAAGATCATCAACTGATTCACTAAAAGTATAACTTTGGAGATTTGCATAAGCCATCTTCCCATCTGGTTCTAAAGTAAAGTTAGGATCAGTTGAAGATGTATTTTGAGGGAGAAATATTTCTATTTTAGGGTTTGGTGCTTGATGTTCTACTTTCATTTTATTTTTCTTTCCCCCACCAAACAAAAAAAGACCGGACAGAGGTATTCCCTCGATCCGGCCTTGGTTTAAGCGCCTGTTTGCGCTCCACGGCGCACAATAATGTCTCTTAAAGAATAATCGATAACTTGCTTGTCGTCAATTGCTTATGAAAAAAACTGATTTACTTGAAAAAATAGGTATTTCTCCAACGACTCTTGCCAAGTTCTCTAAAAACGAGCATGTATCTGGTGATACTATAGAAAAACTATGTCTTTACTTTCACTGCCAGCCGAGTGATATTTACGAGGTTGTTGAAGAATAATTTACGAAATGGGGAAAAAATATAGCTTTTTATGCGTAAACCCTTCCCTTTTTATCCAACATAGTATATAATGCTATGTGATAGAAAGAATGAAGGATTATATGGCAAACCAGACAGATTATAACAATTCCCCCACAGTTGATTTTGGCAAAATAGCTTTTGTGCATAAAAATCATACTATTCCCGCGCTTCCCGATATGAATCTTATTGTTTTAAAACATAATGATACCTTTCAAGCTATCTGCATAGATATTGAGATTGACGCTATAGGGAATACGTTTGAAGAATCCTGCGAAAACTTAAAAAAGGCACTTTATAACTATATTAGTCAGATGATAGACAACTATGATAACAATATCAATTCTGCCGTAGAAGATATTATTAATACTGCATATAGTCAGGGAGATACAAAATCTCAATTGTTCAGTAAATATAAACAAGCAAAACACCAATATCTTCTTGATAAAGTCGCAAAGAAACATAAGGCAAAATCGAAAAGAGAAGAATTATTCTACGCGCTGAAAACACTTTTCCAGTCTCAGCCTATTCAACTTAATCTCACTTTGGCGGCCGGAATTATATGACGGCATACTACACAATGGAATCTGTTCGGGACTTGATTATTGGAAGATACGATGTAAGGTCTTCCAGAGAAAATCAAATTCCGATTCCAAGTTGGAACAGATACCCCTCTTGCCCAAGAATTGATTCTTGTAGACAAGAACATTGTATCGGTTACATTTCAATTTTTATAAATACTGAAACTATCCGCTGGATTCAGTTGGAAATTTGCTTTTTTCGAGAAAGACAAAGAGCTTATATCAGAATAGAGTGCTTGCACATGAAAAAACTGCTTGAACTCGGCATTATCAATGATAATTCAAAATTAGTAATAGAGACATTCTAATATTCTAGATTATTTCTTATTGATATGCTTCATTTTCATCCGATAATAAACGTGATCGAACGAATATTGGAGCGAAATATATATGAAAACACATCGACCAAGTGATGAACCTTTTCCTAAAAAATCATTGCCCCCGCAATTTGAATCTTTTGGAGTTAAATACTTTCTTTTTACGGGAGACACATCACAAATCTCTGCACGCGTCGGGGTAGCAAGGCCCTGTTTTGGAATGCCCGGACTTGGGCAAAAATATTCTTGTGAAATCGACAACAAAA
>QMCE01000874.1_pt1 | contig 16069 bp, 13 predicted proteins | sample 1821851 | NCBI WGS metagenome assembly QMCE01 (sample SAMN09453174, study PRJNA476694) | Termite gut metagenome, whole genome shotgun sequencing project. | isolation source: worker | host: Odontotermes sp. | place: South Africa:Pretoria | collected 2016-01-28
GGCAAGGGCTTTGATTCCCTTTCGCCCGCGAGTACAAAGCCGTTGCGGTCCAGCGTTCTGGAAAAGTTAACGGCTTCTTCCACCTCCTGAATAGGTATGACCTTAATCGCGTCGTTTTCCAGCGCCATCACAATGGAACTACTCATCCTCAAGACATCAATCAGAATTACGGTCTTATCGCGGATATCCTTATCGGTAATATGGCCATAAGCCCCATAGACAGCGACTTTCATTAAATCCTCCAAACACGCCTTTACAATATAACCCTTTTTATAAATTATACCATGTCCACTAGCTAATACAATGGTTTCTTTCAGGTTTCTGATAATTCGATGTTATTCATGGGGATACGCGCTGCTTGCGTCGTCGTATTGCGCGCGCGGGCCGCCTATATACTTCGGGCGCGTCTTTGCAAATATAACCCGGGCGGCGCCAATCCGCTCGACGCCCTCGAACCGCAGAGGAACCGCTACCGGCCGCAGCTGCATACCTATGAGCGTATCGCCGATATCCATCCCCGCGTGCGCCGCGACGCGCTCGACGAGCACCGGCGACCGAAAGCGCCTCATCGCCGCCGTCGCGAGCGAGCCGCCCGCCTTTTGATGCGGCACTACGCTCACGCGTTCGAGCGAGTAGGCGCGCGCGCATTCGCTTTCAACTACCAAAGCCCTGTTTAGATGCTCGCAGCATTGGATCGCCAAAAAGACGCCCCTATCCCCGATCCCTTTCATAAGCGCGTCCAGCACGGCGTTCGCCGCCTCTAAGCTCCCGCTTTTTCCAATCCTTTCGCCTATGATCTCGCTTGTAGAACAGCCAATTACGAGAATATCCCCTCTGCCGAGTTCCGCCGCGCCCATAAGCGCTTTAAGCGCGGCCGACGTCTGTTGTTCGATTAGTTCCATTTATCCTCCATGAATAACGATCTCGTTTCGCTTTGCCTTCGCGAGCGCCAAGCGCGTCAGATTGATCAACCCTTCCGCGCTGAGCGAGTCGAACGGAAACCTCGCCGCCCCGAAGGAAAGCACTGTGCCCTCAGGAAGGCCCGGAAGCAGCTCGTCCATAATTTTCGCCAGTTTTTCTCTAAGCGCGCCGATGTCCGTCTCGTTTAACAGCAAGCCAAACATCTCTTCGTTTAGGTGAGCCGCCCGCCACTCGTCATTCAGCATTGCGGCAATCGTGTCCGCCGCTCCGCCGCCCGACGGGGTTACCCTGATTAAGACTATCGCGCCCGCCTGCGGCAGCTTTCTAAAGTCGGCCTGGATCGAACTCGGCGCATTTACAGCCTCGCCGCATAGCCGCCGGAGCATCTGCTCGAAATAAGCCGCGTTTGGCAACAGCGTACCCGGATCGTACCAAGCGAAGCGGCGCGTCCTCGCCTCCTGGTTAAATCGCTGCAGCGCTCCGCTCAAACGCCACGCGACGGAGCGAATCAGCTCCCGCTCACCGATGGGCAGCTCGCCGGCGCTCAGACGCAGGCGTAAAAACAACATGCCCGTCATCTCGCTATCGGTCGTCAACGGCGCGGCTACGAACTGAACCTGCTCATTGTACCGCATACCGCAGCGCGCCGCAAGCTCCGTTATATCATTGGGCAGCAATACGCACATGCCGTTTTCGTAAACCATCTCATACAGCTTTACAAATACGCCCCGCAGCGCGGCGCTGTTCAATGTTTCGAACAGAGGCTCGACGCCCTCGACGCTGTTCGGCAGATACACGCCCATAGCCGTCGCGAGCAGCTGCGCTTCCAGCACATTGAACACACCCCTGCACAGCGCGATAAAGGAGCCCTGTATTCCCATCATCATGTTCAGGAGCGCAAAGCCACGCTGCTGCATCTGCTCGGAAATCGGATAGAAGCACAGCACGGTATTCGTTTCTCCGCGCGCGCCTAATTTGATATGGTTTATCCCGAGCGCGCCTCGCCAATATATCTTTTCGCCTTTGAGCAAAAGGACGTCTGATTCGCTTTGCAGATCGGCTATCTCCATTATCAGGCCCGTCCTCACGTTCTCGAAGCGCTCGTCCTGCGCGAATTTTCTTCCCGCAGCCAGCTTAATATCGCTCGAAAGCTCGCGGGCAAGCCGGTTTATATAGGTGATTTCTCCCGTATCGTTCAGAGCGAGCATCGGAAACGCCTCGCTAAGCGCTTCGAGATTGCGCACGGGCGCCAGCGTAATCGAGCGCGCTACGAAAATCACGATTACAAATAAGAGCGCAAGCGCTCCGATCGCCGCAAACGGCACCGCGACGCTTCCTGGCGCAATATCTTCGCTCTGCGCCCCGTCCGTATTGAGCAGACGCTCGACCGTACCCGAAGCGCGGATCTGCGCGACGCGCGTATTCAGGTCATCCATAATAATCGACAATTCGCCCGGCACCGCGATGCGAACCGGCGTTAGAAACAGCCTGCTCTGCGCAAGCGCCACCTTATCCCAAACGCCGAGCGCGTCAAACGCGCCGCCTATCGCGGCTTCCTCCTCAAAGATGACGTCGATCTCCCCGTCGAGCAGCATCATTACGCCTTCTTGAATCGTATTATACGATACGTAATCGCGAACGCCCAAATGAGAGGACGCAAGCTGGATCAGATATGATTCGGAGCGAACGCCAATTTTCGATTGGGACGCGTTCGCGATCGTCACGCGCGGGTAGCCTCTGCGCGTATACAGGCAATGCGTTAGTGAAAATATGGAATCCGAGCGCACATAGCCGCCGGTTGCGCTTGGATACGGATAAAAGCCCGCTGCGCCCAGCTCCCCGTGTTCTCGCAGCAGTGAAAGCTGCTCGGCGGTCGGCTCCGCGAATTCAAGCTTATAGGGCGTATTCCTAAAAACCTCTCTCAACAAATCTACGCCGACGCCCTGCATCTCGCCGTCCTGCTCATATGAGTACGGCGCGTGATCCGGCTCGATCAGGATCGTCACTACATGCTCGTCCAACGCGCCGGCGGCGCTAATGCAGAGCAAAACGCATATTAAGCTGATCAGCGCCAGTCTACGCAAAGCGCGCCTCCATTCCGCAAGACAGCTATGATTATTGCTATAAATATATCAATTTCTAGTCAATATTTCAAATATAAAATGCCTCTATTAGATAAAACCGCCCATTCATTCCGCATACTTCCAACACCTTTGCTCCATTTCCGTATTATGGTCTTTTTCGCCCATATCTTCCCGATTGTTTTCTTTTTCGCTATGGACATACTAGGTGGGCAAGCGCCAAAGCGATGCAAGGGCTCGACGCCCGCCAACGGCGGCCTGCTACTCTCTCGCGCTTACCGGCGCGGGAAAAAGGAAGTGTATCGGTATATGATAAGACGCTCCCTTGGCACGCAAACGCAAATCGGCCTGGAGCGCAGCTTGGCGCGGAGGCTGGCGGAAACGCTGCCCGGCGCGTTTGAAATCGAAACCCGTGAACACGGCGCGTTTACGTTCTGCGACGTGGCTATCCCCGCCGCGGAAAAAAAGGCGCTGGACTGCCTGTCCAGATCGCTCAGCGCCCTTTTGACAAAGGACTGGCTGCCGATGCATATGCTCGGCGTCATCGACGCGCATTATCCCAATCTGCCGCCCGAGGCGCGCTTGAAGGTGCTGCTCGATTCCATCCGGCACGCCAATTCGCTCGGCGTCTACAATGATCACTCGAAGCTCATACGTTCGTTGCTCGCAAGCGGGCAAACGCTTATCATTGAAGGACTCGTTCGCTTTCGCCTGAAGGAGGCGTGCTCGTTCTGGGAGAGCTGCGTGGAATACGCCGCAGAGGGCTGGCTGCTCGAATACGAAACCGAGGAATTCCTGAAGGTTTTGCGCTCGTTCGCGGACGTCCAGCAGCCGCGCACCGGCGACGTTACGGTATCCGCTACGCCCTCCGGCGACTATCAGCTCATCGACGAATTCGGCCAAAAGATCGAGGACGACGCGTTCTCCATATCCGGCGCGATCGCAAAGGAGGACGCGCTGGTCAGCCTGCTGGTCGCCGTCGCGCCGCGCCGAATCTGGGTGTGCGGCGTTAAACGCGAGGCGGAGGACGCCATAGCGAGCGTTTTTGGGAGCAGAGCCAGGTTTTTGACGGATTGACAGTATAAATCCCCAACGTTATAATAAGCGGATAGGAAATTTGGCAAAAGCCTTCCTTCGGGAGGCTTTTTGTTGAAACTTTTTAAGGAGGCTAGCTATGCCCGATTTGAATACGCTCCGCCACAGCGCCTCGCACATCATGGCCGAGGCCGTTAAGCGCCTGTATCCCGGCGCGAAGCTCGCGATTGGCCCTGCTATCGATACCGGCTTTTACTACGATTTCGATACCGAGACGCCGTTTTCGGAGGCCGATTTCGCCGCCATAGAGCAGGAAATCAAGAAGATCGTAAAGGAAAATAAGAAATTCGAGCGCTTCGAGCTGCCCCGCGAAGAAGCTCTAGCCTTCATGCGCGAAAAGGACGAACCGTATAAGGTCGAATTAATCGAAGATTTGCCCGAAGACGCCGTCATCTCGTTCTATAAGCAGGGCGATTTCGTCGATCTTTGCGCGGGGCCGCACGCCGATTTTACCGGGCGCTGCAAGCATATAAAGCTCCTTAGCGTCGCGGGCGCGTATTGGCGCGGCAGCGAGCAGAATAAGATGCTCCAGCGCATCTACGGTACGTGCTTCCCGACCAAGGACGAGCTGGACGCGTATCTCTTCCGGCTTGAAGAGGCCAAAAAGCGCGATCACCGCAAATTAGGCCGCGAGTTGGACCTCTTTTCGCTGCTGGACGAGGGGCCGGGCTTCCCGTTCTTCCATCCAAAGGGCATGATCCTGCGCAACCTGCTCGAAAACTTCTGGCGCGAGCAGCACACCAAGCGCGGCTATACGGAGGTAAAGACGCCTATCATCCTCAACAGCGAGCTTTGGCACCGCTCGGGCCATTGGGATCACTATAAAAACAATATGTACTTTACGACGATCGACGAGGCCGAATACGCCGTCAAGCCCATGAACTGCCCCGGCGGTATGCTCATGTACAAGCGCCGCGCGTGGAGCTACCGCGACCTGCCGCTGCGTATGGGAGAATTGGGCCTCGTACACCGGCACGAGCTCTCGGGCGCGCTGCACGGCCTTATGCGCGTGCGCTGCTTCACGCAGGACGACGCGCACATCTTCATGACGCGGGATCAGATCAAGCAGGAAATATTTGGCGTCATGGATAAGCTCGCGTTCTTCTACGATACGTTCGGCTTCAAGTATAAGATCGAGCTCTCCACCCGCCCCGAAAACTCGATGGGCAGCGAAGAGGACTGGGAGGTGGCAACGAACGCCCTGCGCGCGGCGCTGGAAGAGCGCGGCCAGGCATACATCGTCAACGAGGGCGACGGCGCGTTCTACGGCCCGAAGATCGACTATCACCTGGAGGACGCCATCGGGCGCACATGGCAATGCGGAACGATTCAGCTCGACTTCCAGATGCCCGAGCGCTTCGAGCTTAGCTACGTCGGGCCGGACGGCGAGAAGCACCGCCCCATCATGATACATACTGTCGCGTTCGGCTCGATCGAACGCTTCATCGGCATTCTCGTGGAGCACTGCGCGGGCGCGTTCCCGGTTTGGCTCTCGCCCGTACAGGCAAAGGTGCTCACGATCACGGAGCGCTCAAACGAGCGCGCGGAGGAGATCATTAAGCGGCTGTCCGAGATCGGCATCCGCGCCGAGGCGGATACGCGCAACGAGAAGATCGGCTTCAAGATTCGCGAGGCTCAGCTGGAAAAAGTCCCCTATATGCTCGTTTTGGGCGACAAGGAGGTCGAAGCCGGAACGGTCGCGCTGCGCACGCGCGCCGGGGATCAGGGAGTGAAGACGCTGGCCGAGTTCGAGGAGATTGCGCTCGCGGCGGCCGCGAATAAGGAATAGCATATAAAAGGCAGGTCATACGGTTGAAGGACGGGCTTGAACGGGTTTGCTTCCCAGTAACGCTCAAATGCAATCTGCGCTGCAAGATGTGCGCCGAGCGTTCGCCCTACTATGCAAACCCGTACCATCCCTCGTTTGACGAATTATCGGAGCAAATTGACGCGATGTTCATGCTTGCGGGTCATATCGGCAAGTTCGATATCACCGGCGGCGAACCATTCTTGCGCAAGGACCTGCCCGATATCATGCGCTATATCCACGATCGTTATTTTGACCATGTTGATATGCTTCGTGTCACGACAAACGGCACGCTGCTCCCTCCGAGCGGATTCATAGAGGCCGCCGGTCCGTGGGGCGACCGTTTCTATTGCATTATCGACCGATACGCCGTCTCCCGCAAGAGCGAAGAGGCTGGCGATATGCTGGCCGCTGCGGGCGTGCCGCACGAGATTCGCGATTATTCCGATACTCTGCATTGCGACGGATGGATTGATTACGGCGATTTTAGCCTCAAACACAGCGACGAAGAGGCTCAGAGGCTGTTCTCCGCCTGTATGGTGCCTAAGCTCGGCTTTTTCACATGCATGGTGAACGGGCGCGTTTTCCCCTGCGCCAAAGCGCGGCTGCTCTTCGAAAGCGATATCGTCGATGTTTCGATGGACGCCCTGGACGCCGCGCTCACGCAGGACGAAAAGCGAATTCGGCTTTCCGAGCTGTTGGGCGACAGGGTTGTAAAAGCCTGTAAATACTGCAACGGCCTTTGCAGCGACAGCGTACGCATCGTTCCGGCGGAGCAATTATAAATATCCACAGTCATTTCAGCGCATGGGCGTGGAAAAAGCTGGATGCGGCGCGGGCTGCCGTGGCGCGGTAATTTTTAGTTGCTTTTACTAAAAACCTGTGGTACAATCGTTAGCGCTGTATGAAAATACGCGCCGTAGTCCATAAACGTGTTTGGAGGATGCCAAGTTGGAGTGGTTACGTATTACGATTAATGTCGTATTGATGATCAGCGCGGTGGTGCTCATCGCGGTAGTGCTTATGCAGGACGCGAAGGGCGGCGGGATGACCGCGATCACCGGGCAGACCAGCGAGTCGTTTTTCGGCAAGAACAAGAGCAAATCGCTCCAGGGGCGCTTGCAGCGCCTGACGCAGATCTTCATGGCGGTTATCGCCGTGCTGTCGATCGTGCTGGCGATTTTGTCCAAGGGTATCGCCTGAGCGGTTCCGATGTTTTGTGGGCGGCGCGTCCGGCTTAGCCGGGCGTGCTGTTTTCGTTATAAGAAAATTGGGTTAAAATAATACGGCAAATAAAGAAAGTGGAGTATACTAAGAATTATTAAGCACACACACCAAAGGTTAAAGGCTGATGACATGGCGAGAGAAAATGCGCTGCGAGGCGTCATAAAGCGTTCGGAGCGCGGGTTCGCGCTCTTCCGGCCCGAGGACGGCGCTCCTAGCCTGTTTATCCCGAAGGAGGCGCTTTCGAGCGCTCAAAACGGCGACAAGGCGCTCGTAAGGAAGACGGGCAACCGCGTACGCAACGGCGGCAGCGAGGACTGCGGCGAGGTCGTGCGCGTACTGGAGCGGGCCAACAAGCGCATCGTCGGCTATCTTGCGCTTGGGGAGAACAAAGACGAACTGGCCTTCATCCCATCGGACAAGCGCGTCTGCAATCCCCTCGCCATCCCTAAGAAGCGCCTGAACGGCGCAAAGGCCGGAGACGCGGCGATCGTCGAGGTTATAGACTACGAAAAGCGTATCGGCAAGGTCAGCGAAGTGCTGCCGCCCGGCAGCGACGTCGAGGCGGCGGCGCTGATGTACCAATACGGCGTGACGGCGGAATTCCCCGCGCACGTCGCCGCAAAAGCCGCGCGCGTCGCGCAGACCGTGCCCAAGTCGGAAGCGCTCCGGCGCGAGGACTTGCGCCAAAGAATTATCGTCACGATCGACGGCGCGGACGCGAAGGACCTGGACGACGCCGTTTCGCTCGAAAACCTGGGCGGCAATCGGTGGCTGCTGGGCGTGCATATCGCGGACGTCTGCCACTATGTTTCCGAGGGCTCCGCGCTGGATACCGAAGCGCTTTCCCGCGCGACGAGCGTATACTTCCCCGGCTTCGTCGCGCCGATGCTGCCGCAGGAGCTGTCAAACGGCATATGCTCGCTGCACGGCGGCGTTGACCGGCTGGCGCTGACCTGCTTCATGGAGATCGACCGAACCGGCAGCGTCATAGACTACCGCTTTGCCGAAACGCTGATAAACACGTCCGCGCGGCTTACTTATGACGACGTATCGGCGTATCTCGACGCAAAAACTCCGCAAACGCGCATAACGAAGCCCGTCGGGAAGCTCCTGAAGGATATGGAGCGCCTCGCGGCCCTTTTGCGCGGCAAGCGTATGAAAGAGGGCAGCATCGATTTCGTGACGGCGGATACGCATGTCGAGATGGAAAACGGTGTCCCCGTCAAAATCGAGCGCGAGCAATACGGCGCCGCGAACGGCATCATAGAGGAGTTCATGCTCCTATGTAACCAAACCGTCGCCAAGCACATGGCGAGGCTCGATCTGCCGTGCCTGTACCGCGTACACGAAACGCCCGACGAGGCTAAGCTGGCGGAATTTTACGAGTTCATGCACTCCGTCGGGCTGACGATGAAGAAAGCGTCCGAGCTATCGCCCAAGCTCTTTCAGGAAGCGCTTGAAAAGGCCAAGAATACGCCGGAGGAGCTGGTCGTCAGCAAGCAGCTGCTGCGCTTGATGAAAAAGGCGCGCTACTGCGAGGACAATCTGGGCCATTTTGGGCTGTCCTTCTCGCACTACGCGCACTTTACCTCGCCAATACGCCGCTATCCCGACCTGTTGGCGCACCGCGCGCTGAAGCTCTGGCTGCACGGGAACCTCTCCGGCGAAACGCTCGCGAAGCTGCGCTCAAAGATGCCCGACTACGCGCGAAAATGCAGCGAGCGCGAAAGAAACGCCGAGGAAGCCGAGCGCGCGATGCTCGACCTGCGCAAATGCCAATACATGAGCGCCCGCGTCGGCGAAACGTTTGAGGGGATCGTATCGGGCTTCTCGAACGCGGGCATATTCGTGGCTCTGCCCGATTCCGTCGAGGGGATGATTCCCTTCGCGTCGATCGGCGGCGACTATTTTGAGTACGACCAAAAGCGCCTTCAGGCAAAGGGCGAGCGCTCCAGCCGCGTCATACGCCTGGGCGACGCCGCGGAGATCGTCGTCGTGGCCGCCGATCTTTCGACGCGGCGCGTGGAGTTCGCGTATGCCGAAGGCGCTCGCAGGCCAAGGGGTACAAGGCGCGCCAAGCGCATCAAGACCGCCGCAGGCGAAATAGCGCGGACGCCGAATAAGAGACGGCGCTCCAGACGCGGCGGCGCCGGGCGCAGGAACAAGTCGGACCGATAATCAATTGTAGGGGCGGCCTTTGGCCGTCCGCAACTTACACTTCTTAATGAATGGGTGATATCCATGTCAAAGCGCAAAATGCGCACCAAATTATTTATCGCGCTGGGCGTTGCGCTAGTCCTGCTGGCGGTTGTATTTCCGCTTGGCGTCGCGATATATATCGACCAGTCCACTTTCGAGATGAGATTTCAATCCGATCCCGACGGAATACAGCGCGTCGAGGATTTTGACGGCCTAAGCCGCGAGCGGCATACGTTCGCCTCCAATCGCGGCCAAACGCTCGTCGGCTACAAGTATTTCAAAGAAAGCGGCGGCGCGAAGGGCCTGATTATCATGGCGCACGGCTTCGGCGGCGGCGGTCATGCGGGCTACATGGACTTCGCGGACGACTTCGCGTCAAGCGGCTATACGGTCTTCGCCTACGACGCCACCGGCAACGACGAATCGGAGGGCGACGCCGTCGGCGGCTTCCCGCAGGGCGCGATCGACCTCGACTACGCCTTGCGGTACGTTAAAAGCAATCCCGAATTCGCGGGCTTGCCCATCATGCTGTTCGGACACAGCTGGGGCGCGTATTCGGCCGGAAGCGTATTGAAGTTGCACCCGGATATATCGGCGGTCGTCATGGCAGCGGGCTTCAACAGATCCATCGACCTGATCCAGGAGCTCGGCCATCGTCAGGCAGGCATAGCGAGCGATATCGCCATGCCCTATTTCTCGCTCATTCAAGCGATCGAATTCGGCGAATACGCATCATACAGCTGCATGGGCGGCTTTGAGGCTTCGGACGCGGGCGTGATGATCATCCACAGCGCAGACGACGATGTGGTTTCATTTGAAAATCACTTCGGCCTGTTCTACGAACGCTATCAAAGCGACCCGCGATTCGTTTTCGTGCGGTATGAAAACAGAGGGCATAACGGCCTGTTCCGCTCGAATGAAGAGCTTATGGATCAGGTTATAGCGTTTTATGACAGGTATGCGTTGGTTAATTGATATATCAACGCTGTAGGGGCGAACTGTGTTCGCCCGTGACCCAAAAATCCTGCTTACATTTTGTAGGGACGCGATATATTCCGTGATAACCATTAACGCGGAATAAATCGCGGACGGCCAATGGCCGCCCCTACAAGGATTAGATTATCAATCGCATTTACATGGGACACAGCCCTTTTTTGTTCTATCCCCGGATTTTTTCCAGCACGCGTGTATCGTCCCGCTCGTCGCGCCGATGCCGAGCACACGCTTCGCCAGCAGCCTCCACGTCGCGCAGCCGACGACGCCGTCCGCCGCGAGCCCGCTCGACTGCTGAAAGCGCACGACGGCCGCGCGCGTTCCCGCGCCGAAGATACCGTCCAGCCCGCCGCCGCCGTAGCCGAGCGTAGTAATCGCGTCTTGCAGTGTAAACACATAGTTGCTTTTGCTCCCCTGGCGCAGCAGCGGATAGCCTCCTGACGAGCACGCCGGAGGGTTTTGGCGCCTGTCGAAATGCACCCATGTCGGCGTTAAGTATCCGGGCTCGACGTACGCCCATACGCGCGAATTGGTGGCTACATTGCGCAGCCTCGTGCGCTCCACGTTGCTCAGCCTCTGCCCGGCGTCGAACGATACGCCCGCGTAATGCTGGGATTGCGCTGCGTGCCCGCCCTCCCATATGCGCTTGAACGCGTAGCCGAGCGGAATCGGGCGGCCGTATGCGGCGCGCGTTACGTTCCAGGCCTGCATAGCGGCTTTTGACGTCCACATCACGTCGGAGCAAGAGCTTCCGCGAAATTCGCGCACCGTCATCGTATTGTTTGTTATATATGGCATCGTCTCATGGTCGCCCAGCTCGTAGCGCTCGATAGAATTGGTATCCTGATTGTATACGTATATGGTTGCCATAGCGTCCCTCCGAGGCATAACTTTTCGTAATAATCTATGCTGGGAGGTATAAAGTAGTGAGCATAACAGCGAGGCCGTCCATTCGGACGGCCTCGCTGTTATGCTCTTATTCAATCCTCATCTTCTTCTCCAAAATCGGGAAGAATGGGCTTATGGCAGTGCGGGCACAGCAATTCCTCGTCGCTGTCAAGCTCTTCATCGTCAAACTCGGTAATTTCGCCGCAATGCGGGCATTCGAACGTCAGGTCGTCGTCGCCGAACATGAAGTCGTTCATCGCCTCGTTGTCTTCGATCAGGCGCTCGACGCATTCGTTCATATCCGCAAGCGCCGCTTCGTTTTCTTCAACGGAATCCGCGACCTCTTCGAGAACTTCCAGCATTGCCTTCAGCACGCGCCCCTCGGGGGAGGCCTCCGAAAGCGAAAGCCCATCGGCCAAGCCCTTGACATACGCGACCTTTTCCTTGATATAGCCCATCTTTACCCTCCTCTACTGTAGGGGCGAACTGCGTTCGCCCGCGACCCAAAAGCTGATCTTAACCTTACACGCGCTCCATGTAGTCGCCCGTGCGCGTATCTACGCGGATACGGTCGCCCTGGTTCACAAACAGCGGCACGTTGACGACGTAGCCGGTTTCGAGCGTAGCGGGCTTGGTCGCGCCCGTCGCCGTATCGCCCTTGAAGCCGGGGTCGGTTTGGACGATATTCAGCTCGACGAAGTTCGGCGGCTCGACGGAGAATGGCTCGCCCTTAAAGAACTTGATCTGGACGTTCATGTTCTCCGTGACGAAGTTGATCGCCTCTTCGACCTGAGCATGGTTCAGCGGAATCTGCTCGTAGGTTTCGACGTCCATGAAGTAGTACAGCTCGCCGTCGTTATATAGGTATTGCATGTCCTTGCGCTCAACGTGCGCCTTGGGCACCTTATCCGAGGGATTGAAGGTGCGCTCCAGCACCGCGCCGGTCATGATGTTTTTAATCTTCGTGCGCACAAAGGCCGCGCCCTTGCCCGGCTTGACGTGTTGAAAGTCTACGATCGTCCAGACCTGCCCGTCGATTTCGACCGTAACGCCCTTCCTGAAATCCCCTGCCATTACCATATCGTTTTCCTCCAGTTATGTAGCCTTTTGCTCATTGTCGTTTTCGTTCCGCTTATAATATCATAAAATCCTTAATAGATGAAGTAAAATTTTGCGCTCCGGCTTCGGTTACAGCGCAAAGATCCTCGATGCGCACGCCGGTAAAGCCGGGTATGTAGACCCCGGGCTCGACGGTAACCGTCATGCCGGGCGTCAGCGTATCCTCGGAGCTCGCGCTCAGTGTGGGCGCTTCGTGTATTTCGACGCCTACGCCGTGCCCCAGCCCGTGTCCGAATTGCTCCCCGTAACCGGCGGCGGCGATAATATCGCGCGCAAAGGCGTCCGCCTCGCGCCCCGTCTGCCCCGGTTTAATAGCGGCCAGCGCGCGCTCCTGGGCCTTCAGCACGAGCGCGTAGAGCGCTCTTTGCTCGTCAGTCGCGTACCCGAGCGCGACTGTACGCGTCATATCGGAGCAATAGCCCCCGACGCGCGCGCCGAAATCCAATACGACCAGCTCCCCCGCTCTCATGGGCTTTTTAGAGGACTCCGCGTGCGGCAGGGCGGCGTTTTCGCCGGCGGCGACGATCGGCGGGAACGAGGCGCCTTCCGCTCCGTTAAGCTTGAGCCGGTATTCAATGAACGCCGCCGCCTCTATTTCCGTTACTCCTGGCCGCAAAAACTCCAAAAGTTCAGCGAACACGGCATCCGCGACGCGCGCGGCTTCTTTTATACCTGCGAGTTCGCTTGGCGATTTTACGGCGCGCAGGCGCGCAATTTCGTCATCGGCGGGCACGAGCTCGACGCCCGCAGGCAACGCTTCAATTATTCGCGCGTGCTGCGAAAATGATAAGCTTTGCGCCTCAAAGCCCACGCACGTGGCCTTTGATTCCCGCACCGCGCCCGCGAGCGCCGCATACTCCTCACCGCGCTTGGCAATTTGCGTTTCAAACTGCGGGCACTGCCGCTTCGCCTGCTCCATGTAACGGAAATCCGTGATAAGGAGCCGCGTATCCGGCGCGGCGAAGAGCATGGCGTTCGACCCCGTAAAGCCGGAAAAATAGCGTCTATTCGGCGGCGACAGCACGATAAAGCCGTCGGCCTTATCCTTAAGCGCCATAAGCAGCGATGCGCAGCGATCCATAAACGACCTCCTTGCCACGTTGTGCTATTATGGCCGTTTTTATGCATTTTTGTCAATACGCTGGCCGCCGCGGGACGCCGCCGAAACGCTTAAAATCTGCTGTTTTACAAAATTGATGTATATTTTTCAGTAAATAACAGTTATGATATATTATATAACATCTGGCATTAGTATCCTCTGGTAATGACGCCGAGCCTTTTGTTAAGGAGATGTACATGCGAGCAGCGATAGGATACAGCGATATTCCGGACAGCGCGGCCGCCGGCAGGCAGGCGGCTGAGCAGGCTATCGCCCAATCAAAAAGGGAAGATCCATGCGACATCGCATTATTATTTTGCACCGCGCGCCATGATCAGCGCGTTCTGCGCGAGGCGGCTTCTGCGGCGCTGGGCGCGTCCGTACCCATCTACGGCGGCGGGGCCGTCGGCATCATCACCAACAGCGACTACGGTTACGCCGGCGACCAGGTAGGCATCGCCTGCCTCTGGCTGGACGGCGCGCATTGCGATATTTTTACGGAGGGCGGCCTTTTGGAGAGCGAGGAGGCTGCCGGCATCCGGCTTGGGCGGCGAATGTCATCGCTCGCGCTGACGCCCGAGTCCCCCGTCATGCTGTTTTACGACGCGGTAGGCCGCGACGAAAGGGGCCGCGTACGCTTGAAAATGGCCACCTGGCTGCTGGCCGGATTGGAAAAGGCCCTGGGCTTCCTGCCCGATGTTACGGGCGCGGGTATGCAGGGCGATCACGTATGCAGCCTGATGGAGCAATATATCGGAGACGGCCTGGGCGAGCACTGCGCGACGGCCCTGGCGTTCAGCGGCGATATTCGTATCGACAGCGCCATCATGCACGGCTGCCGCCCCGCTTCCGCATACTATACCGTTACGAAGGCGGACGGGCCGGTGATCCTCGAAATCAATCACAAGCCCGCGCTCGATTTCATGAACGAATTGCTGGGTTCAGGCATCAAGCCGAAGGATTATCCGTTCTTTCTGCTGTTCGGCGTCAATCACGGCGAGCGCTGGGGCGAATACGACGAAACGCAGTACGCCAGCCGCCTGTGCCTCGGCATCGACACGGAGCGCGGCGGCATCGTCATGTTTGAGCCGGACATGACGGAGGGCACCGAATTCCAGCTCATGTTCCGCACCTTCGATCTTGAGTATATGCGACCGAGGATCGAAGCCCTGTTCGAAAATCTCGGTGGCCGCGAGCCGGTATTCGCGATGTATATAGACTGCGCAGGCCGCTGCGCCGGTTATGGCGGCACGGACATGGAGGACGCGCTGGTGTTGCAGCAGGTCGTCGCACAGCGCGTTCCCGTCTTGGGGATTTATACGGGCGTTGAAATCGCGTCGGTCGCGGGGCGTCCGCGCGGGCTGGACTGGACGGGCGTGTTCTGCCTGTTTTCCCAGAGCGGGAAGGCCGCGCCTCACATCGCCGAGCGCGCCAAGCCCAAAAGCGCGGCTGCGGCTCCCACGCTGCGGCGCGATATCTCTTTAGACGCTTTGCTGAAGCTGTGCGAGCAAAACGCCGCAAAAATATTGGCTATGGATACTCAGGCGATTTCGCTCCGCTACGAGCTGGAATTGATGCGCCGCGGCTTTAGGCTGCTCTCCGAGCTGACCGTCTTCCTCCGCCAAAACGACGATGACAACAGCGCGCTCGTTGAAGTGGCCCAGCGCATGAACGCCGCCTTGAATATGCAAAAAACCGCCGTGCTGCTCTCCGAAGGCTCCGGAATGTTTACTCCCGCCGTTTTGCAGGGCTTCTCGCCGGAAGAGCACGACCGACTGTTCGGCAAAGCCGTTCGCTTGCCTGAAGAGCTGCTGGGTATCGAGCCCGTGCTGATTACGGCGCAGGACGCGCCCGAGCGCTTTGTGTGGCTGCGCAAGGCGCTCGATCTGCCGTTCTTTATCGCCTCGCCGATTCTCGTGCAGGGCGAAATCGTCGCGCTGCTGTTGACCGGGCGCATGGCGGAACAGCCGCCCTATTTGACCCGCTTGGCGCGCGGCGATCTTGAAACCGTTCATGCTATAACCGGCCTGCTCAGCACGGTGATGCTGCGCCTGCGCCTGCGCGACGTCACGCATATCGCGGAGACGGACGGCCTGACGGGGCTTTGGAACCGAACGACCTTTCAGCGCCTGGTGGAACAGCATCTGAACGGCGCGCAGAATCGCTCGGGCGCGTTCCTTCTTATAGACGCGGATCATTTTAAGGACGTGAACGACACATACGGGCATATCGCCGGGGATGGCGTGCTGAAGGCTTGCGCCGCCGCCATGCTGAACGTGCTGCGCGATTCGGATATCGTCGGCAGGCAGGGCGGCGACGAGTTCGCGGTATTTTGCCGCGGTATCAAGGACGGCGCAATGGCGGAAAGAAAGGCGATTCAGATTGCGGAATCATGGCGGAGCGTCATACCCAAAGGCGGCCAGCGCCATATGAGCGCAAGCATAGGCATCTCTATCTCGCCCGATCACGGTACGACGTTCCAGGAGCTGTATAGGTGCGCGGACTCCGCCATGTATAAGGCGAAAAGACAGGGCCGGAACCGGCATGTATTATACCCAGGCGCCAAGTAAACAGGCTAACGTATTCTTATTGCTTATTCTTCTGATCTTGTAGGGGCGCGCATTGCGCGTCCGCAGAAAT
>QMCE01000876.1_pt1 | contig 16060 bp, 14 predicted proteins | sample 1821851 | NCBI WGS metagenome assembly QMCE01 (sample SAMN09453174, study PRJNA476694) | Termite gut metagenome, whole genome shotgun sequencing project. | isolation source: worker | host: Odontotermes sp. | place: South Africa:Pretoria | collected 2016-01-28
TTGCAGCTGCTCTAGGTATCCCTTACCGCTCTTAGGGTCGGTGTCGCGCCCGTCCATAAAGCAGTGGACGTAGCATTTCTCTATGCCATACTCTGAAGGAGGTTTCCAAATCCGGAAACGTTTCATGGATTACCATTGATGTCGATGAGCAGAGGGGAACATTTGATTTGATACCCCGGCGTTCCGATGTTACCGATCTCGCCGATGTTAAAGAACAGCTCGTGGTAGAGCTCTATTCTAAGTAAGGAGTTCGGATGGCCCGCAAAAATCTGCTTAAAGGATTTAAGAAACCCAAGGGGATTACGTTTGAGCATTATGAATCAAACCATACGTATGGAAAATTTATTGCGTACCCCTTTGAAACCGGGTTTGGAACTACTGTGGGCAATACCCTGAGGAGGATTTTGCTCTCCTCGATTCAGGGGTATGCCATTACGGCGGTGCGTATAACTTCATACGATGCTGATGGTGTTGCTCATGCTATTTCCAGCGAGTTTGAAACAATTCCCAATGTAGTGGAAGATACTCTGGAAGTTCTGAATAACATGAAACAGATTCGTTTGCGGCTTCCTGAAAATGTAGAGCAAAATTCATTCCTTCTTGAATTCAAGGGACCGGGAGTTGTTACATCGGATATGTTCTCCAGGGATTCGCAGCTTGAAATCTTGAGTGATAAATATACCGTATTTACCATGATGGAGAATGCAAATCTGGAGATTGAAATTCAGGTTGATCTGGGCAGGGGTTATGTTCCTGCAGAGGTAAATGAGCATTATATTGAAATAGTTGGAACAATTCCGATGGATGCGATTTTTACCCCTATTCCCAAGGTAAAATACTCCATTGAACCATGCCGCGTTGGTCAGCGGAACGATTACGATAAGCTGATTATCGAAATATGGACCGATGGTACCATTATGCCCGATGATGCTCTTGCAGAGGCGGCAAAGATCGCAAAGGATCATTTTTCGATTTTTGTTAATTTTAATGAGAGTGAGATCGGTAGAGAAGATGATTTTGATGAGGAAGATGAGCGTGTTCGGCAGCTCCTGAATACCCCTGTTGAGGAGCTTGAACTGTCGGTACGGTCTTCAAACTGCCTCAAAAATGCAAATATTAGAACAATCGGCGAATTGACGAAAAAGACCGAAGATGATATTGCCAAAACACGGAATTTCGGCAAGAAAAGTCTTCAGGAGATTAAGGAGAAGCTGCTTGAGTGGAACCTCAATCTCGGGATGACCGATTACAGTCATCTGAAAAACTCCATTGATCTGCCGAAAGGAAAGGAAGAAACAGATGAAGCATAAGAATGGCTTTAATCCGCTTTCACGGAATTCAGCCCACCGTCGGGCTATGTCAAGAAATATGGTGACTTCTCTTTTCAGATATGAGCGTATAACAACGACAAAGGCGAAGGCGCTTGAAGTGCGCCGGGCCGCTGAAAAGCTGATTACCAGAGGAAAGGTTGATACGGTTCATAACCGAAGGCAGGCGGCCCGTTATATTCAGGATGAAAAAATCCTGGCAAAGCTTTTTACCGATATCGGTCCCAGAATGAAGGATCGTCCGGGCGGATATACCAGAATTGTAAAACTCGGGTTCCGGCAGGGTGATGCAGCGGATATAGCTATTCTTGAGTTGGTTGATTACAAACTCGATACAGAGGAAAAGCCCGAAAAGAAGAGCAAAAAAGAGAAAGCCGCCAAGGCTGCCGAATAGAAAAGGAGCATAGATATGTCAAAGTCCCATCGCGGAAAGGGAATACAGGATAAACCCAATGGCGGACGCGGAAAATGTCCGCGCTGTCAGCGTGAGGGTGTGAAGATACTGTATGACCAGGAGATTGACGGCGCTAAAACACAGATATGCAAGATCTGTAAGGCCGCCATAAAGAACGGAAAGGCTGTTTGAATCAGATCTTTCGCAGAAAAAGCTGTCCGGTTAGTAAACCATAAAGGACAGCTTTTTCATTTTAAATGTCCTTGTGTAGAAGGAAAACCCTGGCAATACGGATATCTTTGAGAAAAAAATCGATCTCACTGCGGATTCGTTTGAGAAAGCCTGTATCGGCGGAGGGTTTTTTATGTCCATCGGGAAAATGTAGATAGAGATACTCCCGGTTTTCCAGCAGCTTGAGTACCTCCTGGTGGGTACTTTCTCCGGTTATGAGGAACCGCCGGAGCAGAAGAAGGGCCTCCTCTTCATTGTCAAAAAATTCCCCTATGCGGCATAAAAGAACCGGATCATCCGTACTCATAAGGGGGAAGTTGTCCGGACCTTGGGTATGATTATGCCTGCTCCAGTGCAGTACAATTCCGGCGGCTTCATTTTCCGTGCACAAGGGACGTCCTGTATTCATCCCGGAATCCCCCAGATCATACAGAGCTGCGGCAGCGGAAAAGTATGAACAGAAAAGTTGTCCATAACCGTACAGGGCGGGATCGGAAATAAAGCGTTTTTCGTTCTTGCCCAAAACAGGAAAACAGCCCTCCCGGTAAGCTGCGGCGGGGGTTCCTCCGGGGGAAAGCCGGTCGGCGGAGTCCAGTGCAATACGGTGGGATGGTGATTCCCGGCAATGACTTTTTCCCGGCAGGTAACAGAAATCAAGCCCCGCGAAAAATACCGGCGCATTATTGGCCCGCAGGGACAGAGCAAGATATACCGCCGCGACTCCTACCGAGCCGAGGGCAGGGATGGATACGGGGAGGACGTTCAGGGAGCGAAGCTTCCTGAGAAACCCGGCATCGGCAAATTCAGAAAAGAAAAAAGTAGATACCCCTCCCAGAACGGAGATGATTTGTCCCCTGGAGGTCAGATCGGTCAGAAGGCCGATGCGGGAACCAGCGGTTCCGATAAAGGCCTTCTCGTTTGCCAGCTGACTTTCAAGGGCAATAACGCAATCGGGACGTATCCCCCGTTTTAACAGAGGAGTGAGTGCGCTGTCTACGGCGATGATAAAAAAACTGTCTTTTAGGGACAATATCTTTTCAAGTCCCGAATCAAGGGATGGTCCTGCTCCGAGTACAAGAATGGGACGGCAAATCGATGATGGCATAAAACGCCTTGAACCGGGAAGCCGTCCAAGATTTCTGAACAAATTTCGGGAGTAGAGCCGTCCCATCTTTATCAGGGTCATCCTGTTTTTCCAGAAACGGCTTATAACCTCATCGATCATCGGTATAATTGAATGGTAAAAATCCGGATAGAGTAGGGTACCGCCGGACATATCAACGGAAATACACCGTTTCAATGTCCCCGGAGCGCGGGAAGTGAGATACTCCATTACAGTATCAAGGGAATCGGCATGGATACACGAAAAACGGGGATCACTGCGTACCCGTTCAGGCAGGCGGGACAGAGCAAGCTCATACAAAGTTCTGTCGTGTTCTATTGCAAGAACAGCGGCATTTTCCGGCAATTTATCGAGCAGAGCTTCCAGACCATACCAGAGTAGAGGGGAAAAACCACTCCTATATGGATGAAACAAATGGCGATGTCTATACAGATTATTATATCAGCCCGATAAGAACTTTTCGTGGTGAGGCTGCGGGGAATGAAGAAATTACAATAAGGCTTAACGGCGGAACCATCGGCAACGCCATACATGAATACCCGCAGGAAGCCAAGCTTGAAATAGGCGAGGAGTATCTTTTCATTGCAAACACGCCGGTTAACAGTGACCTCACAATAGACGAAAGCTATTACCGCCTGAATTTCATGATGTGTTCCGCATGGAAAAAGGTTGAGGATAACGGAGTTTATTTTGAATCGCTGTATCACTTGATTGAAAAGCGTGGAACGGAAAGAATAAAACGAGGCACAACGAAAATAAACGGACAAGGAATGCAAACGGCACTTGTGTCGCTCTCGGTGGTTGAAGAATTCTCCGAGGAGGTAAACACAAGAATCCCGCCCGAGGAAACACTGGAAAAGCTGAAAGAAAGGCTTGAAGAACATAGTAAATGATTAAACCCAGGCAGATAATACTGCTTGGGTTTATAATTTACAGCGTTTTCAACATTTCCTTCAAGTATTTCCTGAAATCCCCGCCGATTTCCGGGTGCTTCAGTGCCACCTCGATGTTCGCCTGCATTATGCCGAGCTTGTTGCCCATGTCATATCTCTTACCTGTGAAATCCACGGCTGTTATGCCTGCCGTCCTCGCAATGTGCGCCATGGCGTCGGTGAGCTGAATCTCACCCCCGGCACCCGGCGGTGTGTTCTCAATCACCTCGAAAATATCAGGCGTCAGCACACAGCGCCCGAGAATCGAGAACAACGAAAACTCCTGCCCCTTGGCGGGCTTTTCAATCATGTCAGTGCAGTTATATATATTGTCTCTGATGTTTTTCACCTTCAGGGAGGAGTACATAGATACATCTTCGAGCGGCACCTCTTTCACGCCCACGGCGGCCTTTCCGGTTTCCTCATAAGCCCTGATGAGCTGTGCGCAGACGGGGTCCTCGCCGATAATCACGTCGTCGCCGTAAAGTATGGCAAAAGGCTCGTCCCCGATGAACTCCTTCGCACGCCCGATGGCATGCCCGAGACCCTTCGTCTCCTTCTGACGGATGAAATATATATTCGCCAGGTTTGCAATGCCGACGACGTCTTCGTATATCTTCGCCTTTGCGGGGTTTGCTGCGAGCCGCTCTTCAAGCTCCGGCGTTCTGTCAAAATGGTCTTCAATCAGGTGCTTGCCTCTGTTTGTGATAATCAAAATGTCTTCAATGCCTGATTTAACCGCCTCCTCGACGATATACTGAATTGCAGGCTTGTCAACTATTGGCAGCATCTCCTTCGGCATGGCCTTTGTTGCCGGCAGCACCCTTGTGCCCAAACCTGCGGCGGGAATGACCGCTTTTCTCACTTTTTTTACGCTCATAATTTACCTCTCAAGTTTATTTTTACATTAATGCATATTTCTCAATCCATTTTGCTACGCCGTCATCGTCGTTAGATTCAATCACAGCGGTGGCGATTTCCTTTATCTCCTCAACGGCGTTTGCCGTTGCATAGCATTCATCCGCCGCATGAAAAAGCGGCAAATCATTTACACCGTCACCGAAAACAACGAGCTTGTCACAACCAAGCATCTTTTTAAGCTTGAGCGCCGCATTTGCCTTGCTTACTCTCGCAGGCAAAAGCTCGCAGAACTGTGCGTCAGAATATATATCCTTTTGATAGAGCGAGGTGAAGCGGCTGTCAGCTGAAAAAATATCATTCACAGGAGACAATAACTCCGTCGTACCCTTGCAGAAAATGTTGAACACATCTCCCGCATAAAGCTCTTCGACTGTCTCTGCCTCATGTGTGCGTGGGTCGCCTTTTCTTGTATCAAGGAAAGCCTGCGCCTCCGGTGTGAGGAAACGCTTGATATAAGAAAATCTTGTCGTATAGCTGTCAAGAAACGAGTAAACGGTTGGGTAAACCCCCATTTCTGTAAGGGTTTGAGACACAAATGCAATTTCATCAGAGCTGAAGGAATCAGAAAACAAAATTTCACCTGTGTCACCGTCAAAAATTACGGCTCCGTTTTGGGAAATAATCGGGAATTTCACATCAAGCCCTGCCGTCACCTTCCTTGTTGTCACAAGCGAACGTGCGGTTGCAAACGAAAAAAGCCCGCCGGCATTTACGAACCTGTCAATGACGCCTGCGGTGTAGCCTGAAACCCGCTCGTTCGAATTAAGAAGCGTTCCGTCAAGGTCTGAAAGATACAGCGTTTTCATGCGCACCTGCCTCATCAAAGATTTATTTACAAAAACACCGGGAGATAGGTGAGCAGCAAAGCAAACAGCAACAGTGCAATGCCGAGCGGTGTGTTTACGCCGCCCCTGTGCTCGTAATCAGAGCCGCCCTCTAAGCTCTCGTGGTGCTTAATATACTGTACGGTTTTTATGCAGTGCCGCATATACCATTTGTTTGCCATTATGCCGCTGGTGATGCCCGTTATCAGCATAAGAAGCAGAGCTATAAGCGGGGTGCTGAACTGAAGAAACAACCAGCCGTCTTTTGCAAGGATATTTGTAATCGCAAGCCATTCGTTATAATTCGGCATCTGTGCCGCCTGCGGGTTCATGCCTATCTGAAGCATTAAATCACCTAAAATAGGTGCGGAGATATAAAGCGTGCTGAGCGCATAACCGATAAACAAGGCCAGCATAATCAAGGAAAAAATAATGCCGCGCTTATATTGCTTCCGGTAAAGCATCCAACCGCCCGAGAAGATAAACGCCGAGAAATTGAATTTCCCTTTGCCCTGAGCCTTAATCCTTTTGAAAACAGGCAGATAATACGCCGTGCCCTGCCTGACAAGCTTTGAGACATCGCCGAAGGAGACATTCTCATCTATTTCCTCTGTGGGGCTTACGCCGCCCATAGGGTCAACGGGAAAGCCCCCCATAAACATCGGCGGCATTCCGCTTTGATTGTATGGATTTCCGTGCTGATTTCCGCCGCTCATATACGGGTTGACGCTAACGTCGTCATTCAAAGCCTCGGGCTTCTTGGAGAGCAATGTGCCGCAGCCGTTGCAGAACATTGCGCTTTTCGGGTTCAGTGTGCCGCATATGGTGCATTCCACATCCTTAATCTCCGAGGAAGCATTGATTGAAGCAGAAGCTAAAGCGGGCGGAGTCCAATCCTTGCCGCTCTCATGATTTTCAACAAAAATGCAGTGCCCGGCTTCTTTATAGCAGTCACGGTGATAAGGTGCGCCGCATACAGGGCAGACAACAATATCATCATTGCTGTTAAAGGGCTTTTTACATACAGGGCAGGGGATTCGGGTATAGTCCATCGATACCTCCGAAATTTACATTTAATAGTGCTTGTGGTCATACTCACCCGATTATAGTACACTATATTTCGGCAAAGTTCAATTAAGTGAAGCATTATTTTCATTTCTTTTACAATTGCCTGACAATGTTTACATTTATGTATGAATGCAGTATAATATTTTAGATTACACAGAAAGCTGATTGAAAGGTAGATATATGCTGCAATTTGAAGAGCTCATAAGAGAGCTTAACGATGAGGATGATGAGCTTGACGGGCTGAAGACAAGCCTTGGTCTTGAGCGGCTTCGTGAAGAGGTCGAAATGCTTGAAAACAAGGCTGCAGAGCCGGGCTTCTGGGACGATATGGAAAGCGCAAAAAAAGTGCTGCGCAAAACAGCAGGGCTGAAAGCAAAAGACGAAAGCTACAAAAAGCTGAAAACACAGGTGGAGGACGCCAGAGCACTTGCTGAAATGGGAGATGAGGCAGAGGATTTATCCCTTCTTCCGGAGGTTAAAGCCGAGCTTGAAAGCATAAAAACGGGAATAGAAACGCTTCGCCTCACCACTCTTCTTACGGGCGAATACGACGCAAACAATGCGATTCTCACCTTCCACGCAGGCTCGGGCGGCACGGAGGCTCAGGACTGGGCTGAGATGCTTTTCAGAATGTATAACCGTTGGGGCGAAAGGCATGGCTTTAAGGTGAGCACGCTTGATTATCTTGACGGCGACGAGGCGGGGCTTAAAAGTGCGTCAATCCTCGTTGAGGGCGATAACGCTTACGGCTTCCTCAAAAGCGAGGCCGGGGTTCACCGCCTTGTCAGAGTTTCACCCTTTGATTCCGCCGGCAGAAGGCACACCTCCTTCTCATCCCTTGAGGTCATGCCGGAGATAGAAGAGGACAACAGCGTCGAGATAAACCCCGACGACATAAGAATGGAGGTTTTCCGTGCCAGCGGGGCGGGCGGGCAGAAGGTCAACAAGACCTCGTCTGCCGTGAGGCTTATCCATATTCCCACAGGCATTGCCGTCTCGTGTCAGGTTGAGCGAAGCCAGTTTCAGAACAGAGACGTGGCGATGAAGATGCTCGTTTCAAAGCTCGTTGAGATAAAGATACGTGAAAACCTTGAAAAAATCTCGGATATAAAGGGCGAGCAAAAGGAGATAACCTGGGGCAGCCAAATCCGTTCATACGTTTTCATGCCGTATACGATGGTGAAAGACCACAGAACAGGCTATGAAACGGGCAACATCAACGCCGTGATGGACGGAGACTTAGACGGCTTCATCAATGCGTATTTAACAGCCCTCAGCCATGATGCGCTCGGGGAAAATATAGAATAATTCTTTTTGAATGAACAGCAGGAGGAAGCTATGGACACACAGGTATTTGAGAAGTATGAGTCAGAGGTGCGCTCATATTGCAGGAATTTCCCGACCGTTTTCACAAAGTCAAAGGGATCGGTTCTGACAGACGAAAACGGCAAAGAATATATCGACTTTTTCTGCGGGGCAGGTGCGCTCAATTACGGACATAACAACGATTACATAAAGTCAAAAATAATTGATTATCTCAGCAGCGACGGCGTCGCCCATGCGCTTGATATGTACACCGCCGCCAAGAGAGAGTTCATAGATTACTTCCAGAATGAAATTCTGAAGCCGCGCGGCTTTGAATATAAAATCCAGTTCCCCGGCCCGACAGGCACAAACGCCGTAGAAGCGGCGCTGAAGCTTGCAAGGAAGGTTAAAAAACGGCAGAACATCTGGGCACTGATGGGTGCGTTTCACGGCATGACGCTCGGCGCACTTGCACTCACAACAGACACGGCTTCAAGGGGCGGGGCGGGTGTTGCGCTTCATGATGTCACGCATATCCCTGCACCCTATATGTTTCCCGAGCTTGATACGGTTAAATACATGCAAACCCTCCTTGACGACGACCATTCCGGCATAGAAAAGCCCGCAGCTCTTGTTATAGAGACAACTCAGGCAGAGGGCGGCATCTATCCGCTTGACAATGAATGGCTCAAAGCGGCGGAAGCCTTCTGCAAAAAGAATGACATTCTTTTCATCGTTGACGATATTCAGGTTGGCTGCGGAAGAGGCGGCGGATACTTCTCCTTTGAAGAGGCGGGGCTGAATCCCGACATCGTTGCCCTCTCAAAGTCAATCGGCGGATACGGCATGCCGTTTGCGCTTACACTACTTAAGCCGGAGCTTGATATATGGTCGCCTGCCGAGCATAACGGCACATTCAGAGGCAACCAGCTTTCAATCGTTGCGGCAAAGGCCGGGCTTGAGGTTTTCCTGAATGAAAAGGTTGAGGAAAAGGTTCGTGAAAAAGAGAAGATTCTTGCAGCCAAGATGAAGGAAATAGAGGCGCTCGACAGCCGAATTGCCACAAGAGGAAAAGCCTTTATCTGGGGCGTTGATTTCAGCGCCTTCAAGGAAGAACCCGAGATATCCAAAGCGGTTCTCACGGTGGCGTTCAATGCAGGGCTGATAGTTGAAAGAGTCGGACGCAGCAATGCGGTTTTGAAGGTCATGCCGGAGCTTCTGATAGATGAAGAAACTCTGACAAAAGGTCTGGATATTCTGAAAGACGCAATCAAAGCTGTGATTTGAATCTTTTAAGATGAAAGAGAGAAGATACATGCAGGTAAATGCCAATGAAGCAGTAAGCAGGAAAAAAAGAATCCGCATGCCGAGGACGGTTACAATCGTAGCCTTCCTTTTCCTTTCGCTTGCCATAATGGGGCTTACGGTTATGCTTCAGCCGTATCCAATCCTCCAGAACATAAAAATCTTCATTAAGCAGCCGCTTCTGATTTTGCTGAACACTCTGCCGGTGTCCGTGGTGCTTCTGATATTGTGGTTTATTTCAAAGAGCCTTTTTCTCTCGTCAGCCATTACCACATCGGTTTTCGGTGTTCTGGCACTTGTGAACAGATATAAGATAGATTTCCGTGATGACCCCTTCGTTCCCAAGGATATAATGCTTGTAAGAGAGGCGTTCAATTCAATAGAGAGATTTGAAATCGAGCTCGATTTCACGCCGATTATCCTCCTTGCGACAGTCGTGATAATCCTGATAGTGGCGGCGGTTTTCATTAAAAGCTGGTCGCCTAAATCAGCGATAGCAAAGCTCGTCGGAATCATCGCCGCCGCCGCTGTAATGGTCGCCTCTTTCTTTACGCTTTACACAAACCAAGCAATCTACGATGGCTTTGAGGTGACGGCGAGGTATAATATCACAGCCGTGTACAATGAGCTTGGCTTCAACTATAACTTCATCCGCAATATGAATCTCTATCCTGTCGAAAAGCCGGAGGATTACAATGAGGCCGAGGTTCTGCATTGGATAGAGGCAGGCAGCGATGCCGGGAAGGTCACGCCCAAAGTGAGCCCGAATATCATCTTTGTCATGTGCGAGGCGTTTACAGACTTAACGAACGCCCCCGCCTTTGACTATAACAGCGATAACGACCCGCTCAAAAACTTCAAGCGTCTTGCTGAAGAAGACGGCTCGGTTTCGGGGCATCTGATTGCGCCGAACTTTGGCGCAGGCACCGCAAACATGGAGTTCGATGTCCTCACAGGTATGCAGACAAATCTCATTGCACCGTCAACATCCTCATCCTCCGCATTCAGGGTGGTCAGGAAAAATATGCAGAGCCTGCCTAATCTGCTCGCAGAGGAAAGCAACTATCAAAACGTATTCATGCACCCGGGCGACAGCTGGTTCTATAACCGTTCAAGCGTGTATAAATATCTCGGCATTGAAAAGCAGCTCTTCATAGATGAATTCAATGCTGATTACACCGATGAGGGCTATGAATTCGGCGCAATTTCCGACGCCTTCTTCGCAGATGAGCTCGTCAAGGTATTTGAAGAACAGAAGAAAGCTTCCGCTGACCCTCAATTTTTCTACACGGTGACGATGCAAAACCATCAGCCGTATACGCCGCAGTCAAAGTACGGTACTGATACGACAGAGCTCGAGCCCTTTGCCATCGACATCGACGACGAGCTTGCGTATAATCTTTCGACCTATATCCACGGCGTGCGTGCCGGAGATGAAATGCTCGGCGAGCTGACGGATACCTTCAATTCCGTCGACGAGCCCACGATTATCGTCTTCTTCGGCGACCATCGTCCTGCATTCGGCGGAGATTATAACGGCTATAAGCAGCTCGGCATGTCTGTCGGCGAAACGGATACGCCGGAGGATATTTTAGCCACATATGAAGTTCCGTTTTTGATATGGGGTAACTCCGCCGCAAGGGCTGCGGGGCTTCCGCTCGATGAAATCGCAGATTTACCAGAAAGCGGGCAGATAAGCGCCAATTATCTCGGCCCGATGGTTATGGAGCTTGCGGGATACTCAGGGCAGGACGCTTTCATTGACTACATCAACGAAATGCGCAGAGAGCTGCCTGTCGTGTGGAAGGACGTATATCTCACGACAGACGGAAAAGCCACAACTGAGCTTACAGACGGGCAGAAAGCTCTTGTCAGAAGACTACGCAACTGGGAATACTATAAGCTCGAAAAGGAAACGATAAATTAAACAGAAAGAATATTTTTGCTTGATTTTTGGCGGCGAATGCCTTATAATTAACACCGCTGAGCCGGAGTGATGGAATTGGCAGACGTGCTGGACTCAAAATCCAGTCCTGGCAACAGGGTGCGGGTTCAAGTCCCGCCTCCGGCACCAAAATCATGGAAATCGCTTATGCGATTTCCGGGATTTTTATGCTTGAAGGGACTTGAACCCTTGGGCGTAGGGAGCAAAGCCAAAGGCGCAGCGACCAGAAGTAAGCAAAACGAAGTTTTGCGACTTTTCAAGTCCCGCCTCCGGCACTAGTTCGTCAAAGACGAACAAGGCAGTTGATAGTGGATAGTTGATAGTGAGCGAAGCGACGCACGCAGTGAATAGTTTAAGGCGTTTTATGACCTTGTAGGGAGTGACGACCTCGGCACTCTGAGAAGTACAATTGATAATGGATAGTTGAAGGATTTCAAAAACTTTTCACTATTCATTATTTCTATTAACTGCATATATCTGCTGCTATGGCGGAACTGGCAGACGCAAGGGACTTAAAATCCCTCGGTAGCGATACCGTATCGGTTCAAGTCCGATTAGCAGCACCACCCATCACAAACTACGCTTGCGCTGCGTATGTGATGGGTTTTCTTTTTTTAAGAACTTGAACCCTTGGGCGTTAGAAGTAAGCAAAACGAAGTTTTACGACTTTTCAAGTCCCGCCTCCGGCACTTGTTCGTCAAAGACGAACAAGGCAGTTGATAGTGGATAATGAATAGTTGACAGTTAAGGACATGAAGCCATTTGCCCTCTTTTGTAAAGAGGGTGGCAGCCGGTAGGCTTACAGGTCTTTTCCATGTCTGCCCGCACAATAAGGTCAATTTGCTTTTCGGACAGCAAGCTACCATTGATGAGTTGATAAGAAGGTAAAAGACATAGGCAATGCAACAGAGGAGACATCAAATTTGATGTCTCCTCTGTTTTTCAATAATTTGAAGAATCATACAGCACAACTCAAAAGTAATGATAATCGCCTCGCATAAATGCGGTGTTTTTTCGACAAAATTCGACATTTTCATGATTTATAATATTAAATCAAGGGGAATGTTGTGCATTATCAATAAAAATTCTTGACTATTGTGAGCGGGAGGGATACAATAAATAACAAGATGCAGAACTATGTTTGATGTGTTCTGGAAATGGGGCGACAACCATGTTCTTAGCAAGTTTCATACATTTTTTCAGAAAACCGTTGAGAATTGTTTCCTTTATTTTCTTGATAATGCTAACCACGCTTTTCCTATTTCTTGGTATCTCGCTTTTTGTGTCAACTGAATCTAACATGAAGGAGATTGATGCATCGTTCAGAACAGTAGGGACAATTGGTCAAAAAATCAAGGGATTTATTGACCGAAAACAATATAATGCAATAGAAGAGGCATATGCTTATTCAACGGAGGAAGTTTTTGGTGAACCAATTCCGGTTGAAAGCTTTATCTTCCCAGATGTTGAGTTCATTTACCCGCCAACCAACAGACCCTTCTATATAGCGGAATCTTCTGAATATGTTAAAGGTGGATGGGTATCGCATGATTTGAATTCAATATCTGTGTTAGAGTATAAGATTCTTGAGATTTATCCTGATGCATTGCCAGTTAGAGCGGAAGTAACAAAGGTGCTCGGAGGTCCGTTTCATGAGGGACAGGAAATTTGGGTGAGTCAGCATTATATTGAAAACCCTGTGACTTTAGAAGAAGGCAAAAAATATGTGTCAGGATTATTACCTGACGGTCCGCTCAATTCGATTAATGCAGAAGACTATTGGGGCATAGCGAAGTATACGATACTTGCCCCCAATATACCTTATCTCCCTCTCTATTCGAATCAGATTGATGAAGATGGGAAATGGTTAGATGCTGACTATGCAAAAGAAATGAAAGCCATTCAATTACAGGATGCAATGGGTGGCTTTTATTCGAATACAACACACCATGAACAGGGAATAAATCCAGTGTTAGAAGTCACCCATGATTTTTATCAAAGTGAAGCCGGCAGAAGGTTACAGCTTTATGCGCAGGGAGCTGAATTCAGTAATTCGGCTCGAATTACGCCTGTCGACAGCCTTGATTTGCTTTTGGAGTTTTATAAACGTGATATATATTATACAGATGGCAGAGAAATCACACAAGAAGAATTTGATACGGGTTCCGCAGTTTGTATGATAGATGCGGACCATGCTTCGTTTAATAATCTATCTGTAGGCGATATGGTGAGTTTTGAATTCATAAGTGCTATATATGGCGAATCACAAGGGTCACAGTTCGCTCAATATTCTCTTCGAACTGACTTGTCGGCAAATTCATTTAATGCAAAAGGTGAATTATATAAGTCTTTTTTCGAAGATACATATGAAATTGTAGGAATATATGAGCGAATGAATAAGACCTATTATGACCTTTCCGACCCTTATGCGTTGGGCTACGGTGCGGTTATTCTTCCCGCAAAGTCTATTAAGGGAAGCGACAGCAAAAATATGAATGGCAACCTGATTTTGCAGCCGTACAATGTAAGCTTCGAAATCCCGAACGGAACCTCAAGTTTATTCATGGAAAAGCTTGAAGAAAGCGGGCTTGCAGATTTAGTGGACGTCACATTCTACGATGGCGGCTATGAGAATATCAAGTCAGGCTTGATGGGCATAAGGAGCTTGGCCATTATTCTTATGCTTGCCGGAATTGCCACAAGTCTTGCGACTCTATTCTTTTTCACGTATATTTTCATTGCCAAGGAGAAAAAGCGAGTTGCCATTGAACGTTCTCTTGGTATTACCAAAAGATGTGTTGCCATTTCGTTGGTGTTGGGGATAATGATTGTTGTGCTAATCGGCTCTACGACAGGGTTTATACTCGGTTTTGAAAGCAGCGATTATGTAGCTGGAAGTGTTATGGAAAGTAGTCAAAATGATAGTTTCAGTACTGAATTTAGTAATTGGGTACTTTCTCTTGATGGGGCAAAGGAAGAGAATGCAATTGTTAAAGCAGCAGATAGTATTTTGACACCTGCATTGGCAATCACTGGATTCTTAATTATTTCAGCTATAGTTGCAACTATCCTTGTATACGTGACTATAAACAAATCCCCTATTGAGCTATTGAGCGGGAGAGCTAAGCAATGATTGTCAAAAACATTAATCGTCATCGAGTAAAGAGTATCCTCTCTGTATTGATTTCACTGCTGATAGTGCTTTTTCTTTTTATCTATCTTGGTGGGCTTGCAGAGAATATGGAAGAGTTCTCTATTCTTTCCGATACTTTACCGGTAGAAGGAAAAATTACAAATATCACCGGGAGCAAAGATAATGATTTGAACATAAGTGCAGCGAAGGTCCAACAGCTTGAAAGAACAGAGATGTTGCGTGATGTTAAAAAAATCACCACTTATCACATTGATGAAACACTTAGCCAATATAACGAAGAGGAACTAAGAAAACAGATTTTTGACACGATGATGTTTTCAACAAATGTAATTGAGGCGTTACCCTATGTTAAGGAGATAAATCTTTCAGATGGTCACTCAGTTGATTTTTTGGGACAGCAGGAAGCTTTTTGCATATTAGAAAAGAAATATATGACCGAGCAGGGTCTCAATCTAGGCGATGAATATGAAGCGTCTATTTATCGAAAGAAGTGGGATATGTGGCTCGTGTCATATGAACATGTTTTTGTAAACACAGTTCATATGAAGATAATCGGCACATATGAAATAGACGCACAGGAAGCTCGAGGGATTACGACACCGCATGTCATTACTCCAATACAATATGTGCGTGAGGCGTTCAGAGAAGTTGACGCCGCATATTCTGTGCATTCTATGAAGTTTACATTATCAGATGCTCTAAAAATGAATGAATTCAAAGAGAAAGCAGCAGAGATTGGTTTTGCATCACGAGACCCGCAGGGCGGTAATGATAATATAGGTGCAGCAATTGTGACCTATGATGAAAGCTTTATCAAAACAGCAGAACAATTGCAGAAAAATATCAGCCTGATGCAGATTTTCGCCCCGATAATCTTTATAATTGTTGCATTCATCGGCTTCCTGACATCTTATCTTCTTCTGCAAAGCCGGCAGAACGAGTTCGCAATCATGCGCTCATTGGGGCAGAGCAAAGCATCAGTTTTCCTCTCGCTGTTGATTGAAGCTATGATTCTGGCGTTAATCGGCGGGCTGATAGGGAGTGTTATCGGCATAATTATAGGCACGGATTTACTGACGGCATTAGTAATTCTCGGCATTTTCATCATTCTTTACTCGCTCGGCACGGTAATTGCACTTCTTTTCCTCAGCCGCTTCAGCGTGATGGAAGTGCTGACGAAAGCGGACGAATAGGAGGAGCTATGAGCATAATCAGAGTTGAGAACGTGGGCTACACATACCAAAGCAAATATCAGAAGGTGGAGGCCCTCAAAGAGGTGAACTGCGAGTTTGAAGCAGGCAGGTTCTACGCCATAATCGGGCATTCCGGCAGCGGCAAGACGACGCTGCTGTCACTGCTTGCGGGGCTTGATTTGCCGACGAAGGGCGAAATCTATGTCGAAGATGAGCCAATAAGTAAAATTGACAGAGATAAATACCGCCGAGAGACGGCGTCAGTCGTGTATCAGAGCTTCAATCTGTTCCCGCTTTTGAATGCAATGGAGAACGTAACTTATCCATTAAAGCTGAA
>QMCE01001388.1_pt1 | contig 16058 bp, 12 predicted proteins | sample 1821851 | NCBI WGS metagenome assembly QMCE01 (sample SAMN09453174, study PRJNA476694) | Termite gut metagenome, whole genome shotgun sequencing project. | isolation source: worker | host: Odontotermes sp. | place: South Africa:Pretoria | collected 2016-01-28
GTCGACGATCCGCCATGCCCTCACCCGCGCGGCGCCGTCTTCCCGCATCTTTGAATAATGAACAGCCAGCCCGGCCGCCATGTCCCTCGTTTCGCGCGCGTCCCTTCCCCTGAGGAGAACGACCGCGCCGTTTTTCTCCGCGTTGATGAAGAACACGTCCCCCGGCTCGGCCAGTTCCCGCAGCCGGAAATTCTCCTCCTCGCGCCTGCTCGCAACAATCCGGGCGTCGCGGGCGATCTGGAAATGCCGCCCCGTTTTCAGCAATTCGATGTCCGCCGCTCCCCAGTCCGGCTTGAAGCGCATGAGGATCGCGAACTTCGCCGAAAAGCCCGGATCAGTCAGCAGGCACCCCCCGGCCGGAGACGGATATTCCCCAATCCCCAGCTCTTCGGCCAAAGCCATCTGCCGTTCCCGCCCTCTTCCGGAGATGTCGTAGAGAAAATTCCCATCCACCCATCCCTCCTGTTCCGGGACTGTCGTTTCCAGAAGTTTCGCGCACAGCGGCCGCAGGAGGAGGCCGGGAAATCCCCATGAGGCGATTTCGCGGTTCGCGAGGCCGATAGCGTCTTTTCTCTGGCTCATCGGCCTCTGGCCTATGACTTCGCCCGACACGACGAAATCCGCGCCCCGTTCCCGAAGGCAGGCGAATCCTGCCGCCACGGTGCGGAGGCGGCAGTCGATGCAGGCGTTGAGATGTTTGCCGTATCCGTGGCGCGGACGCTTGGTCAGCGCCACGACGTCTTCGGTGATGTCGGGAAAGACGACGTCCTCGGCGCCGAGGGCGGTTGCGGCGCGGAGGAGTTTCGCCTTTTTTTCCTCGATCCGCTGCACGCCGTGGAAGCAATTGACGCTGTGGAGCGCTGTGGCGCGCACGCCCTGAAGAGTCATGAGCCGGAGTCCGGACAGCAGTACGATGCACTTTCTCGTCATAACGCTTTTTGAAATTCCTCCCTGATATGGAATTCAGCAACAGGCTCTCAGACAGAACCCAGCGCCTCAAGCTCGTCCTCGTGCAGCAGCTTTTCCGCGTTCAGGATGATTTTGACGTCCTCGCCCACGCGCCCGAGCCCCTGAATGAAACGGTGCGCCGCGCCCTTCTGCACCGAAGGCGGAGGCGTACGATGACGCCCACGGGAATGTCGTTCATATGGGTGATGATGATGCAGGTGCGCTCGTCGTATTCCTTCGGGGAAATGCCGAACCTGAGGCGCAGATCGATTGTGGGAATCACCTGGCCGCGAAGGTTGATCACGCCCTTGACGAAATCCGGAAGATCCGGGACGTCGGTGATTTTCTGGATGGAGATGATCTCCTTGACGTGCAGGATTTCAATGCCGTAGTCCTCGACGTCGAGGCGGAAGGTGAGGTACTTGTCCTTCTGGGTGTCGTCGTCTTCCTCGTCGTCGCCCCACAGATCGTCAATCATCGACTGGCGCATTTCATGTCTCCAAAAAGCGATTGGCGCTTCTCAACGCGTCCCGGCCTCACGCGCTCCGCTTCCCCGCCAGCCGCACGATGGCGCCGACGTCGAGAATCAGCCCGACCTCGCCGTCGCCCAGAATGGTGCAGCCCGACACGCCGCGCGATTTCTTGAGCCACCCCGACAACCCCTTGATGACTGTCTCCTGCTGGCCGAGAAGCTCGTCGGCGAACAGCGCCACCACCTCGCCGTCGTCGCCCTCGACTATCATGAGAATGCCGTCCGTGAGGCTGTGGCTGCTCTTCACCCTGTTGAAAATCTCGTTGAGCTTCACGATGGGGATGAGCTCCTCGCGGATTTTGACCATTTCCTGGCCGTCCGGAGTCGACATGATCTGCTCCTCCCTCGGCCGCAGCGACTCGCGGATCGAGAGAAGGGGAATGATGTAGCGCGTGTCGCCGGAGCTGACCAGCATCCCGTCGATGATGGCGAGGGTCAGGGGAATCCGCATGATGACAGACATACCCTCCCCGGACCGCGTGCGGATGTCGATGCGGCCGGAAAGCTTTTCGATGTTCTTTTTCACAACGTCCATGCCGAACCCGCGGCCGGAAATGTCCGTCACCGTCTGCGTCGTGGAAAAGCCGGGCTCGAAAATGAAATGATACACCTGGCTGTCCGGCAGGTCCGCGCCGTCGCCCTGGACGAGGCCCCGGGCAATCGCGCGCCTGAGAATGAGGTCGCGGTCGAGGCCCCTGCCGTCGTCGGTGATGACGATCCACACCTCGCCCCCCTCGTGGTGGCCTTCGATCGTCAGGCTGCCTGTCTCGGGCTTGCCGAGGCGAATCCGCTCCTCCGGCGGCTCGATGCCGTGATCGATGGCGTTCCGGACGATATGGACGAGGGGATCGGAAATCCGCTCGATGACGGTGCGGTCGACTTCGGTGTCCTCGCCAAGAAGGGCGAGATCGACCTTTTTGCCCGCCTTGCCCGAGAGATCGTAGACCAGGCGGGTCATGCGCCTGAAGGTCGGCGCGAGAGGGATCATGCGAACCGACGTGGCCATGTCCTGAAGGGAGCCGGCCACGCGCCGCAGCTGATGGACGGCGCGTTCGAGAGATTCGTTCTCCGCGTTCCAGACGACAGGGTGCCGGGTGACCATCGCCTCGGCGATGACGAGCTCGCCCACGAGATCGAGCATGCCGTCCAGCTTCCTGAGATCGACGCGGATGTCGTTCCGCGCGGCCAATTGCTCGGCCCTGCGCTTCTGCGTGGTGTCTGATATTTTCGCGAGGCGCGTCGTGTCTGTCGAACGCGAGGTTCCGTCCGAGCCTTTTCCGGCTTTTTCCTGAGAAGACGGGACGGGATCGGCCGTGTTGATGACGATGTTGTCCGTCCTGGGCAGGGAGCGCAAATCCTCCTGGGTCGCGGTATCGCCCCTCAGGACAAGGCGCGTCGTGTCATGCGAACGGCCGCCGGGCGGGCGATCGATGAACTGGGTCGAGCTTTTTCCTGACGGCATGGCGGCCCCTTTTTCCGGCTGCCCCGTGGAAAACCCGATCCCGGCCTCCCCGCCCCGGCCGCCTTCCGCGCCCTGCGTCCCGGCGGAAAAGGGCGACGGCAGGACGGCTGTGTCTGATTTTTTCTTTTCCGGCTCCTGCGTTCCGTCCGCTCCCGGCTCCGCGCCCCTGCCCGCGCCCCGCGCCGGCGCGGGGGCGCGCCGGTATATGCCTGTGTCGCGCGAGGGCGGCGCGGAGCGGATCGCCGTGTCGGGTCGGCGGAACCCGGTGGGGGGACGCTCCTTTGAAAACTTGTCCATCATCGCGATGTAGGCGTCGGCCTCGGGAATGCGTCCCGAACCGCCGCAGGAAAAATCCAGAACGCCCTGGCGGAGGACGTCGATCATCTGGAGCAGCGCGTCGAACGTCTGCGAATCCAGCCCGAGGGTGCGGCCGATGGTGCTCTCCACCTCCGCTTCCATCCTGTGGCCGAGGCGTTCGAGATCGTGCAGATTCATGAAGCCGGAATTGCCCTTGAAGCTGTGCAGGCAGCGGAGCGCCTCCTGAATGGCGTCGCCGCCGGATTCGGGGTGCTGTTCGGCCTGGAGAAGCGACTGTTCGATCTGTTCAAGCAGCTCGTTCGCCTCGCTCGCGTAGCGGGCGGCGAACTCGTTCGCGTCGAGTTTCTTGTCGTGCCTGGCCATGGCGCCGCTGCTGATGATGCGCGCGGTCTCCGAGGGATCGGAAGAACGGCGGCGCGTCGACGACGAGGTGCGGGCAGCCGTCGATGACGACGGAGACGGGGATGAGGATGAAGAGGCCGCTTTCGCTTCCGGCGCGCCGCTTTCCGGGGGGACGGCGAGCCGTTCCGACTCCTCCCGATCGACGACCTGCGTCGCGTCCGGCCCTTCGGGGGGCGCTTCCCGCTCGCCCGCTGCCGGGTGGCGCGCGGCGAGATGGAAAAGCGTCCCTCCCTTCGGCCCTGCTGAGGCGGAGATTTTTTTCTCGGCCCTGGTGGCGGCGACAATCTCCGCGACAAGGCTGTCGATGCCCTGCTCGCCCTCTTCCGCCTCCCTGGTCTCGCCGCCGTTCTGGAGAATCGCGCGGAGGCGATCGACAGTCCTGCAGAGGAGGTCGATGGCCTCCTGCGGGATGATTCTCTCCGGTGTTTTGCGGAACTGCTCCAGAAGCGCCTCCGCCTCGTGGGTGAGGCGGGCGATGTCGCGCAGATCGACAAACCCGGCGCCTCCCTTGATCGAATGCAGATGCCGGAAGACGCGGTTGACGAGTTCCATGCGCTCGCCCTCGTCATCGACGCGCGAATAGCCGACGAGGGAGGGCTCCACGTCGTCGAGGAGGTCGGACGCTTCGGCGATGAAGCTTTGCAGGAGTTCTTCGGAAACCATGTCGCGCCATTTCCACGGGGAGCACGATGAGCCTGAGCGATTCCATGCACGGGGTATATGGTAGGATTCAATCCCGCCCCTGTCAAGGACTTGCCGGACTGCGGGCGAGGGCCGGCGGGAGCGGGCGCATTTTTTTATCGGCGATCAGGCGGTAGCTGTGAACATTCCCCGATTATCGGTCGATAAAACCCTTCAGGAAAGTGCGTCCGTACGCCGGAGCGCCTGTCTTCGGCCTGGAGGAAACCATGAGCATCGCCGAATCCATTGTGAGAGAATGCCTTGAACGGGGCTACAGCCTGGAGTCCCTTCGCCTGCTGGCTGAAAGCCGGGGGCAGCCCCTGTGCGGGGAAATCCTGTCCGTCATCGAAACGCTGGCTGCGAACGGGGAAATTCCCGTCTCGGCCGATGATTCCGGCCCCTGCGAAACCGCCGCGTATCCGGTTGCGCGGGACGAGGCCGGTTCGGCGTTTTTCATCGCTGAGGACGACGGGGAGGCGGCGGCCGGGGAGGCGGCTGTCGATTTCGACGTGATGGCGGATATCGCCGCCGGGGACGAATCCGTGGCGGAGGTGCTTGTCGGCGGGGAGACGTTCGCCGGCGGGGAGGCGGGGGCGGAGGCGTCCGCGTCCGACTCTGTTTCCGAAGCCGTGTGCGAGGAATTGGCGTTGTCCGAGGCGAGCGTGGATTATATTCCCGGATCGGCTTCCGATGCGGCTCCTTTCGATATTGAAGCGGAAAAGCGCCGCCTTGGCGAAGCCCAGGCAGCCCTCATGGCTTCCGCGCCGGAGCCGGAACCGGAAGGTGCGATCGGGGTCGAGGCGGAAGCCGAAGCCGAGGTTGAGATCGCAGAAGCCGAAGCGGAAGCGGAAGCGGAAGTTGAGGCCGGGGTTGAGACGGAACCCGAGGCGGAGCGTGGGGCTGCGGCTGCGGCTGCGGCGGAATCCGTGGCGGAAATCGAAGCGGAATCCGTGGCGGAAACCGAAGTGGAAATCGGGGCGGAACATGCGGCGGAAGCCGAAGCTGCGAGCGAACCGGAGCCGACGCGGATCGACGATGAAATCGCGGAACAGCCGGACGAAAGCGCGCACAGCCCGGAAACGCAGCCCGAGTCCCGCCAGGAGACGCGCCGCGAGCGCCGCCGCCGCGAACGGGCGGAAAAAAAGAAAAAGCGCACAAGCGAACACGCGCCCGCGCAGTCGATCGATCTTCCCGAAATCGTCCTGACCCGTTCCGAGGGGACGGAGACGCTGTCTGTCGTGGAGGGGAACGCCGAGGGGGGCGCGGAGGGGATCGAAGAGCAGCCTGTCGAATCCCTTCTCCCCGCGCCGGCCGGTTTGCCTGTTCACATGGATGCCGCGGGCGAGGCTGAAGAGGCGGAAGAGGCTGAAGAGCCGGGCGATTCGGAGGAGCGTGACGTCTCGGACGAGGCGAACGCGGCTGCGGACAGGGAGGAAGAAGCGAGGGAATCGCCCCGCATGGGCGAACCCATGAGCCTCCTGACCCCGAACGACGTTATCGAGGACGCGCCGCATATCGTCCCGGACGCGGCCCTCGACGAAGAGCCCCGGATCGACAACATCATTCTTTTCAATGAAAAGTTCCCCGTCTTCGCCGGCATGCCTCTCGAAGAGGGGGACGACGGCGACGCGGAGGAAGCCGCGTTCGCGTCCCGTCCGTTCCTGCGAATGCTTCCGCAGGCGGATTCGGAACCGCAGGCGCAGCCGGAAGCGGCAATGACGGAGACGGCTGCGGAGACTGAGGCGGCAATCCCGCCGGAAGAGGAGGCGCGGCGCGACGAATCGGCCGAAGAAGGCATGGCCGAAGAAGCCGGCGCGTCCGGCGCGTTTCTTGACGAAGCGGCCCGCCGCGCCCTTGCGCGGGCCATGCTGGGCGCGGGCGATCCGGAGGAATGTCTGGAAACAGACGTTCCGGACGCGGCAATCCACACCATCGTCTCGCAGGAACCCGAGTCCGATCCGGAGCAGGACGACGCGCACATGCGCGAAACCGCCCTGCGCGAGGAGATGGAGCGCGAATATCAAATCAGACTGGACGAATTCGCCGTCCGCCTTCTCGACGCGCAGGGCGTCGCGACAGCCAGCGAGGAGCGCGTCCGGGAAAAGAAGGCAGAGCTGGAAGCCAGGACAGCCGAACTGGACGAACTGCGTGAGCGTCTCGAAGCCGGTTCCGCTGACAACAGGAACCTCGCCGGAAGGCTGGAAAAGGCCGAGGGCGAAAGCCGATCCCGCGAAGAGGAATTGCGGCGTTTTCAGGGGATGCGCGAAGAGCACGAGCGGCTGTACCGGGAGTTCGAAGACCTTCGCCGCGCGTACAACGAGGTGGTCTCCGACGTCATGCCCGGCCTCCAGACCGAGCGCGACGAACTCGCCCTGACTGTCGAACGCCAGTGCGCCGGCGAGGCGGCTCTCCGCTCCTCCCTCGGAGCGGCCAGAAAGCGCCTTGCCGCCGGCTATGCCCTTGCGGGCGCGGCGTGCCTGACGCTTGTCGCGCTGCCCGTGGCGACCTGGCTCAAATCGGGCGAGGACGATCAGAAAATCGCCCTGGAGCGCCAGCGGATAACGGAATTGCAGGAGACGCTGCAGCGCGAGGTGCGGCAGAACGTCAATTCGCAAAACGCCATCGTCGATCTGGAAAACAGGGTTGAAATGGCCCGCGCGCAGATTGCCGATCTGCAGGGAAAGAACAGGGAGCTGGCCCGCGTCGCCGAGAATCGGCGGGCGGAGGGCGCGGCGCGCGATCTGGCTGTGTTCAAGCCTGTCGAATCCGGCGCGCAGGGCGTGCCCGCCCGTGCGTCCGAGATGGCGCTTCAGGCCACGATGCGGCCCGGCGACAAGCTGCGGGTGAACGAGGTCCGCGATCCGGCCGGCAGCATCGAGCAGGTGATCGCCATGAACCGGGAGCAGCGGACGCGGCCGGAACAGCCCGGCGATCAGATGGCCCGGAGCGAAAACCAGGCGCGTCCCATCGCCATGAGCGCGGTCGCGCGGAAAGACGGCAGGAGCAATTCCCGGAACAGCGGCGCCCTGCGCCCCGGCGCGGGCGCGGCGGCGGCGCGGCAGTCCGGAAACGCGCAGGAATCCGGACAGCGCGCGGGCGCGCCGGGCGCGCCGAAGGCCCGCGAGGGCGAGGTTCTCGCCAGGGTGAAGAAGGGCGAAGGCGTGGCGCAGGTTGTGTACCGCGAGCTGGGCACCTGGGACCCGGCGGTGATCAGCTGGGTCATTCAGGAGAACGGAATTCAACTGGACAAGCGCGGCAACCCGAGAATCCACCCCGACCAAATGCTTCGCCTGCCCCGGGACGGCCGGATAGGCCAGTCCGCCAGCGCGGCGAAAAAACGGTGACGGCGGCGATATAAACAGCATACTGTTCTTTTCCGGACGCCGTCGCGGGACGGCGTCCTCTTTTTTGCACATTCACCTGTTCAAAGGAAACAAGCGATGCGGTACACGCCGATAGCGGGAACGCTCGGGTATATCCTGTCCCCTGACGGCGGGCAGGCGCTGATGGTGCACAGAACCGCCCGGAAGACAGACGATCAGCTCGGGAAATACAACGGCCTGGGCGGCAAGATGCTGGCGGGAGAGGATGTCGCGACCTGCATGATCCGGGAAATCCGCGAAGAGGCGGGCATAGACGTGACAGCCATGCAGCTCCGGGGCACGATCAACTGGACGAATTTCGGCCCGAAGGGCGAGGACTGGCTGGGCTTTATTTTTTTGATAACCGCCTTCGACGGCGTTCCCCGCGAGAGGAGCGAGGAGGGGCCGCTGGCGTGGGTGCCGCTGGACAGGCTGGGAGAACTGCCCATGTGGGAGGGCGATCGCCATTTTCTGCCGATGGTGTTCGACGGCGATCCGCGTCCGTTCCACGGGTGCATGCCGTATGATCGGGAAACGCCGAAGGGGTGGTCGTTCGTCAGGCTATGATTCGGCGTCGTTCTCCGGCCCGTTCGGCGCGGCCTTCGACGCATTGACGAATTCCATGCGCAGATCGCGGAGCATGGAGGCAAGCTGCGCGTCCTCCTCGGGCGTCAGGTTGCCTTTGGTCTTTTCCTGGAGAATGCCCAGCAGATCGATGGAATACTTCGCGTTGGGCAAATCCACTCCGGCCGCGCCCGTCATCGGGTTCGGCGTCTTTCCCAGATGAACCAGCGTCTGGAACGCGAATCCGCCTATGAATTGCAGAAAACTCGCCTCGTGTCCCCCGGCGCTCTTCTCCGGCCTGTCCGTCATCGCCCCTGCTCCTTCCGGCGCAATCAGTCAAGATGATTCCGTCATCCCTTGAACCGCATATGCTCGAAATGCTCCTGCACGTTCGACTGCGCCGAACGCGCCACCTGGCTCCCCACATACAGCAGCACCCCCAGCCCCCACACCTGCTCGGGAGCGGAGATCACCGCGGTCCGCACGTCGTTGTCGTTTTCGAGGCGGTTGACGACCCGCTGTATCGCTTCCGACAGGGGGCCGCTCTCCCGCGACGGATCGCCGTCCGCCCTGTTGACGTATTTCGAGGGAGGCATGGAAATGCGCCGCGCCAGCGACAGCACAGGCTCGTCTCCCGAGAATTCCCTGAGCAGCTCCTCGAAGCCCTCGAACGCGAACATCTCCCCCGCGAGGGCTATCTGCGGCTTGTCCGCCAGCACTTCGCCGGACCGGACCATGACGAAATCCGCGTTGTCCGTCGCCTGCGACAGGCAGACGTACGGCAGGCGCGTCGCGCCGAAGGTGTAGAGGAGGTTCTTGCGCACCTTGATGAACTTGGTGTCCTCCCGCGCCATTCTGAAAGCATCGTCCAGGTCCATGGAACGCTCCGTTTTCTTTGAGACCCCGCCGCCCCGGGAGGATCGGCCCGGGAGCGCATGATTGCGCATGGAAAAACAATCCTGTATACTGTATCGACTGAAGAAGGTTTTTCAGCCTGTTTTTTTGGGGAAAAAGGGAAAAGACGCGACATGCCGAAATGCGACGCCTGCGGGAAGAACTACGACGACGCCAAACTGCTGGAGCTTGTCCGGAACAGGGACAACCGCTGGGTGTCTGTCTGCAAGCCCTGCCTCGCCCTCGGCATAGACATTAATCAGGTGGAGCGCGGCAACCCGGTCGACGAACAGGCCCTCTCCGCCGCCGACGCGCCGTTCATCGCCGTCGCGCGGACGGGCGACCCCATGGCAGACGCCAAGAATCTGCTGGAAGCGCTCCGCTCCCTGCGGCAGAGCGCGGAGCGGGTCGGACGCGCCCGCAGCCATGAGCGGAAGCAGGTTGAACTGACTGTCCATTTCACCCTCGCGCGCGACGACACGCGGCACGAGGGAACGGTCAAGGATTTTTCCCAGGGGGGGATGCGCGTCGTGACGCGCTTTCCCCTGACGAAGGGCCAGGTGGTGCAGTTCGACTGGAACGTCCCCCTCCCCCCGGCCATGGCCCGGATGCTCCAGAGCGCCGGGGAAGTGCGCCGGGTGGTGAAAAACGAGGAGGGCCTGTTCGACGCGGGCTTCAAGTTCCTGACCCGCCGGCCCGACAAGGGGGCCAACCGCCGCCGGTTCCGCAGGTACAAGTGCGACATGGCGACGTACTACCATCGGGAAGGGAGCGAGCTGATGTCCCACGGCACGGTCACGGACATCAGCCAGGGCGGCTGCCAGATGATGCTGGACGAGAACATGGAGCAGGGCGAGGTGTTCACCGCCCGCCTCGTCGGAGGCGGCGGCGTGAGGGGCGATCTGGCTGGCAGCATGCAGGTGCGCCGGTCGATTCCGCGCGAATCGATGTTCGAGATCGGCTGTTTGTTTGAAAAAATGCGGATGGAAAAACAGGCGGACGCGGATTCCGGCGCGGACGAGGCCGCCGCGCCCGGCGTTCCATAACGGCGCGGAAGGAGGAACGGGAACAGGCATGGATGTGCACGGGGAAGACGGCGGCGGGCCGGCGGACACGGCCGGAACCGGGCCGGAGGAGGAGAAGCGGGCGTGGCGGACAGGGGGATCGAGTCCGCACAACCTGTATGCCGAGCAGGCGCTGCTCGGCGGTTTGCTTCTGGAGCCGGATCAGTTCGATTTCATCGAGGGCAAGGTGCGGGAGGACGATTTTTTCGCTCCCACGCACGGGATGATTTTCGGCGCGATGCAGTCTCTCCGGAAACGGCAGCAGCCCATCGATCCCGTTCTGCTCCAGAACGAGCTCAAGACCGAAAACAGGCTGGACGCGGTCGGCGGCGTCGTGGGCCTCTCCGCCCTGACGGACGCGGCGACTTCGGGCGCCAACGTCGAGCACTACGCCGACATCATCCAGGACCTGGCGGCGCTGCGGCGGCTGATCCAGGTGTCGATGGATTCTGTCGCGGCCGCGTCGGCTCCGGACGCGAAGGCGACGGATCTGCTGGGCGAGGCGGAGAACAACATCCGTTCCATCGTCACCCGCAACTTCAACGGCAAAATCTTCAGCATGAAGGAAGCGATCCAGAAGACCTGGGACAACATCGAGCGGTTCATGGCGAACAGGGAGCTTGTCAACGGCCTTTCGACCGGCTTCACCGAGCTGGATCAGCGTCTGACCGGGCTGCACGACGACGAGCTCGTCATCATCGCCGGGCGTCCCGCGATGGGCAAGTCCACCCTTGCGCTGAACATTCTGCGGAACATCGCGGCCGGAAGCAGGAAGCGCCACCCGGCGGTGCTGTTCACGCTGGAAATGAGCGCGGAGAACATCGTCCGGAACATGCTGGCGGCGCAGGCGCGTGTCGAGGGCCAGAAGCTGCGGACGCACAATTTCTCCAACGACGACAGGGAGAAGCTCGACATCGCGACGGAGCAGCTCAATGACGCGCCGCTGTTCATCGACGAGACGCCCGCGATCTCCCTTCCCGAGTTGCGGGGCAAGGCGCGTCATTTGAAGCTGCGGCACGACATCGGCCTTGTCGTCATCGACTATCTTCAATTGATGACCGCGTCCTCGACTGCGCGGGGCAGGAGCCGCGAGCAGGAGGTGTCGGAGGTTTCGCGTGGTCTCAAGGCATTGGCGAAGGAGCTGCATGTTCCGGTGATTGCGCTGTCGCAGTTGTCGCGAAAGCCTGAGGGCAGGCAGGACACGCGGCCGATTCTTTCCGATCTGCGCGAATCCGGGGCTATCGAGCAGGACGCGGACGTGGTGCTGATGCTGCACCGTCCGGAGTATTACAAGGCGGAGGATCATCCGGGCGAGGCGGAGGTGATTGTGGCCAAGCAGCGGAACGGGCCGACGGGCGTGGTAAATCTGGCGTTCATCGGCAACCAGCTCCGTTTCGAGAATCTGGCCCTGCACGCCGGATACGATCCGTCGGACACCATATAGAGAAGTAAACTGATTGATTACGAATTTTGTCAATGACCAGGGAAGGAGGCAGCCAGCACATTTCGTGGAGATACCGTTATGTCTATTGGCGGTTTGAATTCATCGTCCATCAATGAGGTTTCTGCAGGCAATGCATCTTCGGTTCGGAAAACAACAAGGCATGAGGGCGAGGATGATTTTGCTGCGGCAATGACGCGGGGTCTTTTGACTCCGGCGTCAAATGAAGCAATAATTTCGCCTCTCCTTGCCGGAGATGCCTCTATACCGGAGAAGCCTCACCCCCTCGGCGGCGGAAGCGGCACAGCAAAGGATTTGATACGACTGCTTGCCGGGGATGCGGAGAGAATCGGCGCCTTCTTTGCGTCAAATGGCCAGACGACAACAGGAAGTTTTTTTCCGAAGCAATGCGTGACGGGATAGGTGAGACGAAGACAGAAAATACCGACGCCGCTTTTTCAAAATTCATGCAGCAGATAGCCATATCAGTATATTCTTAATATTTTCACTGTATGCATCGAAGTGCAGCCCCCGAATTTCCCCATTGCCGGGGAAATTCGGGGACATCATGACAAAACGCGGAGACGCCATACCGATTTGGATATGGCGTCCCCGACGTTCCCAAATAATGGCTTGTCACAGCAATTCGGCGATCTGCACCGCGTTCAACGCCGCGCCCTTCAAAATCTGATCGCCCGCCACCCACAGCATGAGCCCACGTCCTGGCAAACTCACGTCCTCGCGGATGCGGCCTACATACACATCGTCATTCCCCGCCGCGTCCAAAGGCTGCGGCGAACGGTTCGCGGCGCGATCGTCAAGAACCGTCACGCCCGGCGCAGAAGACAGGATTTTCCCGGCCTCTGCCGGACTCATCGGATTCGTGAACTCCAGCGCAATCGATTCGCAATGCGCCCGCATCACCGGAACGCGCACGCACGTCGCAGCAATCATCATCCCCGGCGCGCCGAAAATCTTCCGGGTCTCCTTCGTCATCTTCACCTCTTCGCCGTTGTATCCGTCCTCGACCAGCCCGGAATTGTGCGAAAACAGATTCATGAACAACGGGTGCGGAAACACCGTCGGCTGAAACTCCTCGCCCCGCGCCCAGGCCCTGGCGTTCGCCTCCAGCTCCTCCATGGCAGGGCGGCCCGCCCCCGACGCGGCCTGGTACGTCGACACAATGATCCGCTTCACCGGATTCACCCTGTGGAGAGGCCAGACAGGGACGTTCATGATGATGGTCGAACAGTTCGGATTCGCGATAATCCCCTTCGGCCTGTTCTTCGCCGCTTCCGGATTCACCTCGGGCACCACCAGCGGACAGTCCGGGTCCATCCGGTATGCGGACGAATTGTCAATCACCACAGCCCCCGCCTTCACGGCGGCGGGACTGAACTCCTTCGACTGATCCGCCTCCACAGCCATCAACGCGATGTCCACCCCTTTGAACGACGACGTCGTGGCTTCCCCGATGGTCAGGTCTTTTCCCTTGAACTTCACGGTTTTGCCCGCGGAACGCGCGGAAGCGAGAACCGTGACCTCGCCCACGGGAAAGTTCCTCTTCTCAAGACAATTGAGCATCTCCTGCCCAACCACGCCGGTCACGCCGACGACAGCCACATTCTTCGCCACGGGATTTCCTTTCCTGACTCTTGCCGCATATGCTCGCAACAACACGCCCGGACGCAACGATGCGCCGGTTCGTCGCAACAACAAAATATCCGCATCGCGACAATACTATGGAATCGCTCCGGGACGATCCAGTTTTTTTCGCGCGTTCCCCTGAAAAATCCTCTCAAAAAAAACGGTTTTGTTCGCTCCTTTTAATTGACCTGAACGGGAAATGTGGGATGATGCAGTGCCTCGCGGGGAAGGAGCGTCGCCGTCCCCCATGTCCAAAAACCAAATACGGCTAGAGTATGGAGAATCCAAAAATGTCCAAGAAATTCCTGATGCTGGCGGCCGCGCTCGTCTTCGCAACCGCCCTCTCCGCCAACGCGGGCCAGGTCGTCGTCGGCACCAACGCCGAGTTCCCCCCCTTCGAGCTCACCGACGACGCCAACAACATCATCGGCTTCGACATCGACGTCATCAACGCCGTGGGCAAAGCGGCCGGCTTCGACGTCGTCATGCAGAACCAGTCGTTCGACACCCTTGTCGAAAGCCTTGAATCGGGGAAAATCGACGCCGCCGTCTCCGGCATGACCATCACCGAAGCGCGCCGCCAGAAGATCGATTTCTCCGAACCCTATTACAACGCCGCGCAGGTCATCGTCGTTCTCGACGGCGTCGAGGGCTACTCGAAAATCGAGGACATCAAGGGCAAAAAGGTCGGCGTCCAGCTCGGCACCACCGGCGCGGGCATGGCCGAGGAGGTCATGGGAGCCGACAACCTCGATCTCAAGCAGTTCCGCAAATACAACGAGGTCTTCACCGATCTCCGCCTCGGCCGCATCGACGCAGTCGTCGTCGATCTCCCCGTCGCCAACGCCTATCTGCGGAACATCCCGGGCCTCAAAATCTCCAGCCCGCCCATGTCTGAGGAGCAGTGCTGAAAAAGATCAACGACGGCCTCGCCGCGATCCGCGCCAACGGCGAATTCGACAAAATCACCGAAAAGTGGTTCCAGGACTGAGAGAGGCTCCGCATGATCAACTGGAGCCTCCTCTGCTCCGAAGTCGCCAACGGAAATCTGCCGGCCGGCGTCGTGATGACATTGACCATCACGGCGCTCTCCGTCGCGGTCGGCGTCGGCATCGGCCTCTGCATCGCCATGATGCGCCTGAGCGCGAAAAGCTGGCTCCGCATCCCCGGAATCGTGTATGTCGAGGCGTTCCGGGGAACGCCGATGCTTGTGCAGATTCTGCTGTTCTATTTCGGCATCTTCCCCCTGCTCGGCCTGAGCCGGCTCCACGCCGTCTGGGCCGGCATCACCGCGCTGGGCCTCAACAGCGGCGCGTATCTCGGGGAGATATTCCGGGGCGGCATCCAGTCCATCGACCGTGGCCAGCGCGAGGCAGCGCTGTCGCTGGGGATGAAAAACCATCAGGTCATGCTCCAGGTCATCCTGCCGCAGGCGCTGGCCAACGCCCTTCCGGCGATCGCGAACGAATTCATCACCATGATCAAGGACTCGTCCCTGCTGTCGTTCATCGCTGTCGCGGAGCTGACCTACCGCGCCATGCTGGTCGCGGCGCGGTCGTATGAATACACCACCATGTATGTGGGGATCGCCATCGTCTACTTCCTCATGACCTCCACGATGTCGCGGATACTCTCCGTTCTTGAAAAGCGTCTGCGGAAGGGGCACGCATGACGACCGCATCCCGCACCGAACCCATGATCCGCATTGAAAACCTGCACAAGCGCTTTGGCGATCTCGAAGTGCTGAAGGGCGTGAGCGTCACGGTCAATCAGGGCGAGATGGTCTGCCTCATCGGCTCCTCCGGCTCGGGCAAGACGACGCTTCTCCGCTGCCTGAATCTTCTGGAGATTCCCACGGAGGGTCGAATCTGGATCGGAAAGACGGAGATAACGGCTCCCGGCGTGCCTGTCGCCGACGTGCGGCGGGAGACCGGGATGGTGTTCCAGCACTTCAATCTCTTCCCCCACATGTCGGTGATGATGAACATCATGCTCGCCCCCATCAAGGTTCGGCGGGTGTCTCCTCAGGAGGCGGAGGCGACAGCGATGTCGCTCCTCGCGAAGGTGGGCCTGGCGGACAAGGCGAAAAACTATCCCAACCAGCTTTCGGGCGGCCAGAAGCAGCGGGTGGCTATCGCGCGGGCGATGGCGATGAAGCCGGAGGTTCTTCTGTTCGACGAGGCGACCTCGGCTCTCGATCCGGAGATGACGGCGGAAGTCATCAAGGTGATGCGTCAGCTTTCCGACGACGGCATGACGATGATGGTTGTGACGCACGAGATGGGTTTTGCGAAGGAGGCGGCGCACCGGGTGATGTTCCTCGCCGGGGGCCAGGTGGCGGAGTACGACAGGCCGGAGGTGATTTTCAACAATCCGAAAGACCCGAGGACAAAGCAGTTCCTGCAAAGCGTAGGAACCTCGCGCTGCGAGGTATGCGCGCCAAAGAGCGTTTGCTGCAATGACAACGGGCCGTGGCTCAGCTTGGTAGAGCGCTTGTCTGGGGGACAAGAGACCGGTGGTTCGAATCCACTCGGCCCGACCAGAATACAAGCCGCAACCTGATTGGGTTGCGGCTTTACATAAGGGCTGCCGGACAAAATCCTGCGTCGGACAAAGGCAGGAAATGGCCGGCAGCATCAAGGCGTTCTTCGAAGCGAATACTAAATCAGTATTTGCGAGAAGAGCAACGCAGAGGCTGCCGGCCATTTCCTGCCGACTCCAGCAGGGTTTTGTCCGGTAGCCC
>QMCE01000877.1_pt1 | contig 16054 bp, 14 predicted proteins | sample 1821851 | NCBI WGS metagenome assembly QMCE01 (sample SAMN09453174, study PRJNA476694) | Termite gut metagenome, whole genome shotgun sequencing project. | isolation source: worker | host: Odontotermes sp. | place: South Africa:Pretoria | collected 2016-01-28
TGTAGCTCGGTTTAGTCTACGCAAAATTGGTATTCGTACCTGCTTGCAGCGTCGGTTCATTTTTCAATAAGCAGAACGATAGCGTCGATTCTACTGTACTGACGATCAAAAAGAGCAAGATTTTTTCATCATTCAGCGAAACCATAATCAAGAGGAGATTTAATATATAGTCTTCACTATAATATTTCTTTATGAAAAAATATTTGATATTATTTGTGGCGGCTCTCTGGTGTCAGGGCGCCGTTGCTTCGTTGCCCTATTGGCAGGACGTGAAGGTAGTAGAGGTGGGCAAGGAGGCGCCGCGCACGGCATTTATGACCTACGCCGAGCCGGGTGCCGCACTCAGTATGGACTATGCACAGAGTCCCTATTATATGCCGCTCAATGGCGTGTGGAAGTTTTTCTGGGTAGATGCGTATGCCAAATTACCGGCGAATATTACTGACGAGAATGTCGATACAAGTACGTGGAACGACATCGATGTGCCCGGGAATTGGGAGCTTCAGGGACCTTACGGCGCCGCGATTTATGTCAACCATCCCTACGAATTTGCGCCCTACAATCCGATGCCGCCTACTCTGCCCGAGGCTAATCCCGTGGGAGTTTACAGCAGGGAGGTCGAGGTGCCGCAAGAGTGGCTGAACAGGGATGTTTTTCTGCATCTGGCGGGAGCAAAATCGGGCGTGTATGTCTATGTAAATGGCGTTGAAGTAGGATATAGCGAGGACTCGAAAGATCCGGCCGAGTTTAATATCACGAAATATCTGCGAGCTGGGACTAATACTCTGGCGCTGAAGATCTACCGCTGGAGCACGGGGTCGTGGCTGGAATGTCAGGATTTTTTCAGGATGAGCGGCATCGAGCGTGACGTATTCCTGTGGTCGCAGCCGCGTGCGGCGATCCGTGATTTCCGCGTGACCTCGACGCTCGACGATAGCTATAAGAACGGCATCTTCGAGCTCGCCGTCGACTTGCGTAATACCTCGTCTGAAGTGCGTGAGGTGGAGGTCAACTATGAGATGGCCGACCACCGAGGATCGCAAAAAGTAAGACTCGAGGCCAATGATAATCAGATAGTTACATTCAGCGCTACGCTCCCCGATGTACAGACCTGGACGGCCGATCACCCCAATCTCTACGCCCTGACGATGACGCTTCGCGAGGGCGGCCGTATCACCGAGGTGGTGCCATTCCGGGTGGGTTTCAGGCGTGTGGAGATCGTTGCGACGGCCGACTCGCTGCAAGGCAAGCCGATACGTTTGTTGTTGTTCAACGGGCAGCCGATAAAGTTCAAGGGTGTGAACATCCACGAGACGGGCGAAAACGGCCACTACGTCACTCCCGAGCAGATGCGCCGCAACTTCGAGCTGATGAAACTGCACAATATCAACGCAGTACGCCTGAGCCACTACCCCCAGGATCGCAAGTTCTACGAGATGTGCGATGTGTATGGCCTCTATGTCTACGACGAGGCGAATATCGAGTCGCACGGCATGTATTACACTGTCTATCAGGACGATATGCGTAAAGGTACGGTGGGTCACCAGGATGGCAACAGGCGTGGAACCCTGGGACACAACCCCGACTATCTGGAGGCTCATCTTGCGCGTGTCAGGGCGATGTTCGAACGCAACAAGAACCATGCGAGCGTCACGATATGGTCGCTGGGCAACGAAGCGGGTAATGGATTCAACTTCTATAACGCCTACACCATGCTCAAAGAGCTCGAGTATCAGGGGCGTCCGGTAGCATATGAGCGCGCACTGGACGACTGGAATACCGACCTGATAGTGCCGCAATATCCCAGTGCACGTACTTTTGAATATTACGGGAAGAACGGTCGGTCGAGTGCCGGTAAAGAGTCGAGCGATGCGGCATCTTTTCTGTCGACTACGCAAAACAGGCCCTATATACCGTCGGAATATTCACATGCTATGGGCAACTCGAATGGTAATTTGTGGGAGCAGTGGGAGCAGATATATAAGTATCCGAACTTACAGGGCGGGTTCCTGTGGGAGTGGATCGACCACGCAGTTCGCACGCGCGATAGCTTGGGGCGCGAAATTTGGGCGTATGGAGGTGATTTCGGGGTCGACCAGCCGTCGGATGGCAATTTCGTTGCCGACGGATTCATAGGTCCCGATCAGGAGCCGCATCCTGCCATGGCCGAGGTGAAATATGTGCATCAAAATGTGGCGTTCTCAGAGGTTGGGAATGGCCGCTTCTGTGTGCATAACAGGTTCTATTTCAATGACTTAAGTGATTATAGGATTTCTTATCGGGTAGTATCTTCTTCGGGTGGCGAGGTGGCCCGCGGTGATGTTTCTGTTAATGCCGAGGCGCAAAGTTCGCAGGAATTTTCGGTGCGTATGCCGCGCTTAAAACCTGCTCCGGGAGCGGAATATTTTATCGATTTAGAGGTACGGACGCGGAAGGCGACGGAGTTCATTCCGGTCGGTTATGTGGTCGCACACGAGCAATTCCGCCTGCCGATCGAGGCGCCTGAGAAGGCTTTGCCGAGCGACAGAGGTCCCGAACTTCGGGTAGAGAGGACTCATGGCAGGGTTGAAATTGTGTCGGAGAAAGTGCGCTTTGTATTCGATGAGAACAGCGGTGTCGTTACATCGTATTCTATTGATAATCATGAGTTTATTCATGCCGATACGTTGGGTCTGCGTCCTAATTTCTGGCGTGCACCCACCGACAACGACTATGGCAACGGTGCTCCCAAACGCCTCCATATCTGGAAATTGTCGAGCGGCAAGATGACTCTGCGCAGCGTAGAGGTCGATGAGAGCGAGAGAGCCAAAACCCTCGTGGCCACCTACCGACTCGAGGCGGGGAACGACTATATTGTATCCTACACCGTCTATCCGTCGGGCATTGTCGATATCAGCACCGTTTTCGAGCCCACGACGACTGCCGAGGCCCATGCCGACCCCACTGCCGAGGCTCGCGAGGCCACTCGATCGGCCAGTGCCGAGGAGGCGCGGAATCGCAAAAATGCCCTTTTGGAAGTGCCTCGTATAGGCCTAAGGCTGCGATTGCCGGTCGAAATGAACCGTGTCGCATACTTCGGTCGCGGTCCCGAGGAGAACTATATAGACCGCAATCGAGGCACCCTGCTGGGGATGTATCGCACCACTGCCGAGGAGATGTACACGCCCTATGTGCGGCCTCAGGAGAATGGCTATCGCACCGATGTGCGCTGGGTCGAGCTCTCGGATGGTAATAACAGTCTTCGCATTGAGTCCGATAATACGCTGGGATTCAGTGCATTACGCAACTCGGTAGAGGATTTAGACGGCGAGAACTCAAATGCCGACTACCAATGGCCGAACCGCTATCCGGGCCAGCCACGCGACCTGAATGCGGCGAAAAACGTGCTCCGCAAGCAGACCCATAGCGCCGATATCGTGCCACGCGATTATGTGGAGGTGTGTGTGGATATGCGTCAGAGTGGTGTGGCGGGCTATAATAGTTGGGGTGCACGGCCCGAGCCGGCCTACACAATCCCCGCAGATAGACGTTACGAGTGGGCGATCAGACTGGTGCCGATGGATGTTCGATAATAGTGTCTATTGATTTTTTGTGCGAGGCCGTGCTGTGTGCATGGCCTTTTTTGTTTTGTGGTATATTTCGACGTTATAGAAGTGCTTTTCGGCTTATCAGATTCTGATGATATTCTGCTCAAGTATTGCCTATTAAACACCGGAAATATTTTTTCTGAGCACAGGTGGAGAAGGGGAGAAAAGTATCATGTGTTTGTGATGAATGATGATCTAACATGAACATTTACTTTATGTGCAACATGCTAATATCTTATTGCACACTTGTTTGCCGTCATTCCATTTTTATACAGAAAGAGCCCGTCTCATAGCTCCGAGACAGACTCTTTTTTGTCGATTTTATCCGTATCCCTTTACATTAGCATTTTCAAATACATGATTCTCAGGGGACAAAAAAATCGTTTTTGAGACAAATTTTTCTGATGCTCATTCGCGAGAATAAGCAAGCCGCGCAAACTACTTGTTCACCGTGGCGAGATACTGGATCATCTCAATGATCTTGGTCGAGTAGCCCCACTCATTATCGTACCACGACACGAGCTTCACGAACGTCGGCGACAGTTGGATCCCGGCCTCGGCATCGAAGATCGACGTGCGCGGATCGCCGACAAAATCGGTCGATACCACAGCCTCGTCGGTATAACCCAGAATACCCTTCAATTCGCCCTTCGAAGCCGCCTCTATGGTCTTGCAGATCTCGTCGTAGGTGGTCTCCTTAGCCAGACGCACGGTCAGGTCGACGACCGAAACATCCAAAGTCGGAACGCGGAACGACATACCCGTCAGCTTACCATTAAGCTCGGGAATAACCTTGCCCACAGCCTTTGCAGCCCCCGTAGACGAGGGGATGATATTGCCCGCAGCAGCACGTCCTCCGCGCCAGTCCTTGGCCGAAGGGCCGTCGACGGTCTTTTGGGTAGCCGTTGTGGCATGCACGGTGGTCATCAGGCCCTCTACGATCCCGAATTTGTCGTTGATCACCTTGGCCAGTGGTGCGAGGCAGTTGGTGGTACACGAGGCGTTCGAGATGATCTGCTCGCCTTTATAGCTCTTGTGGTTCACACCCATCACGAACATCGGCGTATCGTCTTTCGACGGTGCCGACATGATCACATATTTCGCGCCGGCCTTGATATGGGCCTCGGCCTTGGCTTTTTCGAGGAACAGACCCGTCGACTCGACCACATATTCGGCACCCACCTCGTTCCAGCGCAGGTTTGCGGGGTCTTTCTCGGCGGTAACGCGAATGGCGTTGCCATTGACGACCAACTTGCCGTCCTTGACGTCGATAGTGCCTTCGAACTGTCCGTGCACCGAGTCGTAGCGCAACATATAGGCCATGTATTCCACGTCGATAAGGTCGTTGATACCCACGACTTCCACAGCCTCGGGCTTGCTCATAGCAACCCTGAACACCAGGCGACCGATGCGCCCGAACCCGTTGATGCCAATCTTAACTTTCGTCATCTTTTTTAAAGTATTAATTAGGTTTGTTATTATATTTTGCTCGATTTAAGATTTACAGTTACCGATCCGTAAAAAACAGATAGTGCACCTGCCGGACCGGGGGCGATTTACTGAAAAGTGAGTGTAGACCGTTGTTATTTGTGCGTCCCACAACCCGAGGGTGTAGATACTGCCCGTCACTTACTCCAAGTCCATGGTCGCGCAATCGTCACCCTCATTTCCCCGCGCGAGGATTTATGAACCTGCGCAGTTCGGGATTGTCGGCATGAGCTATGGTTGCATTCGTTCCTTTCCACCATACGCGGCCCTGGTAGATGAACACCACCCGCTGGCCGATGCTTTGCACCGAGTTCATGTCGTGCGTATTGATGATCGTCGTGATGCCATACTCGTGCGTGATCTCGGCAATAAGGTCGTCTATCACGGCGCTGGTCACAGGATCGAGGCCCGAGTTGGGCTCGTCGCAGAACAGATACTTCGGGTTCAGCACAATAGCCCGCGCGATGGCTACACGCTTGGTCATCCCGCCGCTCAACTCCGAGGGGTAGAGTTTGTGGGCATCGGTAAGATTCACCCGCCGCAGGCAAAAATCGACTCTGTCGCGCTTCTCGCCCTCCGACTGGTCGGTGAACAGATCCAGCGGCAGGCGTATATTCTCCTCCACGGTCGACGAATCGAGCAGGGCTCCACCCTGGAATATCATGCCCACCTCGCGCCGCAACGCACGCCGACCCTCGAAATCGAGTGTGGTGAAATTGGTCTCGTCGTACCATATCTCGCCGCTGTCGACGTCGTGCAGCCCCACCAGCGACTTCAGCAGCACCGTCTTGCCCGATCCGCTCTGGCCTATGATAAGGTTGGTCTTGCCACGTTCGAAGCTCAGCGTTATGTCGTGCAACACCTGACGCTCGCCGAACGACTTGTTGATATGTTCGCACCGTATCATGTGAGCATAAATTGCGTGAGCACAAGGTTGAATATCAGTATGCAGATCGAGCTGACTACCACCGCCTTTGTGCTCGCGCGCCCCACCTCCAGCGAGTTGCCGTCGGCATAGTAGCCGTAGAAACCCGAGATCGAGGTGATCAGGAATGCAAAGATAGCGATTTTCACCAACGAGTACACTATCGAGAACGGCCTGAAGTCGAGCAGCAGTCCCGTCAGATAGTCGTCGGGATTGAGCACGCCCGTAAACGCCGCGATGGCCCATCCCCCTACGATGCCAATGGCGATGCTCATTATGGTCAGGAACGGGAAGAAAAGCACTGTGGACACTATTTTGGGCAATATCAGGTAGCTCGCCGAGTTGACGCCCATCACCTCCAGTGCGTCGATCTGCTCGGTGATGCGCATCGTGCCGATCTCGCTCGCGATATTGCTGCCCACCTTTCCGGCGAGGATCAGCGCCACTACCGTGGAGCTGAATTCGAGGATCATGGTCTCGCGCGTGGCGAATCCGATAAGCATCTTGGGGATGAACGGCGATTCGAGGTTTATACACATCTGCAGCGTAACCACAGCCCCCATGAACACCGAGATTATAGCCGTTATGCCTATCGAGTTGATGCCCAGAGCCTCCATCTCGAACAGCAGACGCCTCCCGAAGATGGCCCGCTTTTCGGGACGCGAGAAGACCTTGGTCATCAGCACGAAATAGCGACCTAACAGCTCTAAAAACCTCATTCTCCGCTACATGTTTCGTTGTTGACCTCTACTTCCTCAAACTCTACGTAGTCGCCCACGTTGCTGTTCACTCTCTTCTCCATGCGTATGGTTCGCTCTACACTTACCTGACCCTCGGGGCGCGAACGACGCTCCTGGCGACGACCCGGGTGGCCGCCCTGCATGCGCCTTTCGACAACACGCCGCAACCACCACCGCCCCAGTTTCCCGAGCAGCCAGATCGACAGAATTATGATCAGAAAAATATGCATCCCACAAAGATACAAAGATACTTCGTAAAAACGGCGAAATCGAGATGAATAAAGTTAAGTGTTTATGATGCCGGGGATGTTTCGTGGTGTTATTTGTACAAGACGCATTGGCATCGATTCGAAACAGGTGGGCCTGGGATGGAATAATATAAAGAACCCCCGACCTGTGACCGACCGGGAGTTCTGAAATTTAGCAGACAGGGGAACCGCCTCCCTCAGCAGCCGCAGCTCCCCTTGTCGGAGTGCCGGCGTTTGCGGAAGAAACTCACCGCGGCCATAACCCCCGCCATCACGTTGCCCATGGCAGGCGAGTTACACGCCAGTCGTCCCAATGCCTGTTGCATCAGATTTGCGGGCGAGAGTGCGCATTGCACATCGTCCCAATCCTCGAGCAGATGCTCCTCGTTGGTGCGCTTCATGCGGCAGATTTTGTGGCGCTCTTTCTGCACCTCGCCGATCGTGCGCATTTTGCAGTATCGTTGCCTACGCTTATTCATCGTCATCGTCATGTTTTTTACAACCGAAGAACATCGGCGCGAACACGCCTACCATCATATTGCGGAACACCCCCGGGCGCAACAGCACCAGCAGCCCCAACAGAAGATAAACAAACCCTACGATCACCGCCGACCATACCCATGTGTGCAACCACAGTTGCAACAGGTAGATGAACACGCCGGTAAAGACCACCAGTGCCAGGTTGACCAGAAACAGGCATATCACCAATCCTATGGCGCTGCCCAGCACCGACGACAGACCCTCTACAACGGCGAGTTTCACCTCGTCGACACGCAGTTCGACCCACCGACGCAGGTCGCTCGTTATACGATCATTCAACTCGCTCATCGCCGATCAGCATTTTTTTGCCTTGCTGTTGATTTTGTTGGTGACCTTATGCTCGACTTTGTGGGCAGCGTCGCGCACAGCATCCATCTCTTCGTCGACAAATTCGCGACCCTCGGCAATGGCCTCGGCCAGCCTCTCGCGTCCGTCTTCTATGGCGTCGGCGAGGCGCTCGCGTCCGCGATAGTAGGCATTGACAATAGCGTCGCGACCCTCCTCGAACGTGTCGACAACCCTGTCGCGGCCATCTTCAACCGCACGACGGATCTTGCGCCGTGTAACCTCGCCCTTCTCGGGAGCGAACAATAACGCGATGACCGCACCTACTGCAGCACCGCCCAAAAATGCCATAACACTGTTTTTCGTACTCATAACTATTTTATTATTAGTGGATTAATGCTAACATAGCAAAAGTAATACTGCAAATTTGATTCCAAATATTCGTATTATTTTCACGATCGGGATACACCCGGTCGAAAAGCTCAGACCTCACTCGATAAACGACAGAATTCTCTGAGGCGTGCATCAGTGCCGCATGCCCGTGTCGAGACGAAATAACATTACAAAGCCCCCGGGTCTCGCGCCACACAACGGCATCGACACTTGCACATTGCTCTCTGTCTCCGAACTCCATGCTCTCGACTTAACAAATTGAACGCGCCGATTTTATAGAAATCCACCGATTCCATGTTTTTGCGCCCGGCCACTGGGCTTTGTCGCAATATTTTATATCGACCAGCGATTCCATTCCCCGATATTTTTTGTTACTTTTGCGTCTTATTTCGATATCGGTATGATAAGCGACAAATCCATAACTGCCTCGTTCAGCGGCCACAGATCGTTCAAAATGGCCGCTCCCGGTCTCTTCGCGCGCACTCCCGACGAGATACGCAGCCGCCTCGACAAAATACTGCGCACCCTGATCGAAGAGGGCTATACCGACTTCATGTGCGGCATGGCCGAGGGTTTCGACATAATGGCAGGCGAGGCTGTGGCCGGTTTGCGGCGTCGGTTCCCTTGGATCAGACTGATCGCCGTGCTGCCCTTTCCCGACCAAAGCCGGGGGTTCGATGCCGATGTAAAAATACGTTACGATGCGCTGTTGGAGCTTGCCGATGAGACGGTAGTCGTCCGCCCGCACTATACTACTGACTGCTTCTACGCCCGCAACGACTATCTGGTCGACAATAGCTCGGTGCTCGTGTGCTACTACAACGGCTCGCAAGGGGGTACCCGCTATACCGTGCGCCGTGCGCTGGATCGAATGATGCGCGTTGAGAATATATAGTTTACACGCCCATGTCGAGACTGTGTTTGTCGGGGGATTGAATCTTGATTGCCTCTAATGTTGTTCAGGATGTTATCCCGTTTTTGAGGCGTAAAGTCTATATGTTATTATTCCCGACTCGAATTTCTGTCAGTCATTCCTATTGTCAGGTTCTTTAAGTTTATGTTTCCACGCGGCTCGCCTTCCTGAAGTACGCTATCAATCCTGTCACAGGCTCGTGAAGTCTATTGTTTACATTACGAATACTTTGTATACTTTGCCAATAGCAACTGTTCGCAGGGTCACTGCTTTTACATATCGACTCACATTCATGACCTGTCCGCCATTCTTGTCAGCAGGCTCATAAAGTCTATCGTTTTCACCACTAACGCTTTGCAAATAATGCCTGTTAGCAGGGGGGCTAATTGTTCCACCATAGGGCATAGAAACCAGCGCGGCGTCTGCCTGTCTGTCGGAGCATTAAACCTATCGTTTCCAGCCTGCCGGGTCTTGCCGCCATTCGCGGAGCGTTTCGAGTTCTTCGGGGCGCACATAGCCCTGCTCGGCGGCCATGGCGATCATTGTCGGATAGTCGCTCAAAGTATCCAGCGCCACCCCGGCACGTGCGAAATTATCCTCGGCAGCGGGGAACCCATATGTGAATATCGCCACCATGCCCAACACCTCGCAACCCGCCTCTTTCAAAGCCTCGACCGCCGCCAGAGAGCTGCCCCCCGTCGAGATCAGATCCTCAACCACAACCACTTTCTGCCCCCGTTCGAAATGGCCCTCGACCTGGTTTGTCATGCCATGGGTCTTGGCCGCCGAGCGCACATAGATGAATGGCAGCCCCATACTCTCGGCAGCCAGAACACCATGGGCGATCGCTCCTGTGGCCACACCGGCCAGCACCTCGACGCTGGGATATTTTGCAGCGATAAGCCGCGCAAAGGCCTCGTAGATCTGTCGGCGCACAGCCGGATAGGAGAGCGTGGTTCTGTTGTCGCAATAAATAGGCGAGTGCCAGCCGCTGGCCCAGGTGAAAAAATTTGCAGGACTGAGTTTAATTGCCTTAATTTGCAGTAGTGATTTCGCGATTTCGCGGGCAGTGTTTTCCATGTGAGCAAAGATAAGAAAAAATGGTTAATGCTGTAAGTGCCCAGCCTGGATTTTTTTGAGGCAGAGGTGTTTGACAGAGAGATTATCTACAACAAGCAGTCTGTGCGTCCATTGGCAATATGTTTTGGTAACCGTCGAACACTGATCTCCGAACCGAGGCGGAGTTCTTAGATGGGGTGCGTCGAGATTGGATTTCTCCTGCCAATAGAGTGCGGCATGACACGGATAGATCCATATAATAGGCCATAAACTAATCGAACAGATGCTGTGAGGATTAAAAATGAAAGTGCAGGAACGTCCATCTGAGAGAAAACAATGCTGTGCGCTCCATGATCCGGCAGGTAAATAGTTTTCTGATATGCAGATGATTTGCAACTCATGCTCCGGTGTGTAAAAAAGCTAAAACTTAACTATAAAATTACTATGAAATTCAAACATTTTGCGATTATGGTTTGTGCTGCTGTTGCGGTGGCAGCCCAGGGCGCGGTGCCGCTCACTGAGCAGGAGAAGGCGGCGGGGGTGATGACCACCGAGGTGATGTATAAATTGGGGCGGATGGGGGCGTTCGCCGTGCATGGCGACAAGGTGGCCTACACGGTGTCGTGGTACAGCATCGAGAAAGATAACTCGTATAGCGAGATACATATAGGCGATGTGGTGATCGACGGCGCAGGGTCTCCGCAGTGGAGCCGCGATGGGCAGACGCTATACTACAAGAAGAAAGGGCAACTGTGGCGAGCGAAGGCCGATGGCTCGGGGGCGCAGCAACTCTCTGATGTCGATGACGGCATAGAGTCTTACAGAGTATCTCCGCTTGGCGACAGGGTGTTCTTCACCCGCAAGGTGCACGTCGCTCCGCGCGAGTCGAAGGAGGTACATCCCGATATGCCCGAGTCGAAGGCGCTGATCTACGACGACCTTATGGAGCGCCATTGGGATTACTGGGACAGGGGCGACTACTCCCACATCTTCATCGCTCAGATAGTGGGCGACAAACTCGGCGAGCCGACCGACATCATGCCCGGTGAGCCGTGGGATGCTCCGATGGCGCCATATTTCGACGGCGGAGAGATTGCCTGGAGCAATAACGGCCAACTGCTCGCCTACACATGCAAGAAACTTACAGGCACACAGTACGCCCTGAGCACCGATTCCGATATATACGTATATAATATCGCCACGGGCAGCACTGCCAACCTCACGAAAGGCATGCCCGGGTACGACAAATACCCTGTCTTCTCGCCCGACGACCGGCTGATTGCCTTTCGCAGCATGGAGCGCCCGGGGAACGAGGCCGACAAAGACCGCCTGTTCATAATGAACGCCGACGGGAGCGACAAGCGCTATCTCACCGCACAGTTCGACTACAACGCCGCCAACGTGGTGTGGCAGGACAACAAGACGCTACTGTTCCGCGCACCGATCGAGGCCACGCACCAGTTGTGCCGCGTAGGGGTGAAGGGCGGTAAGGTCGAGGTGATAACGAGCGGCGACCACGATGTGAACACCTTCGCCTTGGCCGGGAAAAACGTCGTGGCCGGAGTTACCACTCTCAGCCGCGCCTCGGAGCTGTTCTCGATATCGATCTCGGACGGGAGCATGCGCCAGATCACCGATGTGAACGCACATATTTACGCCGATATCGAGATGGGTAAAGTCGAGAAACGGTGGGTGCCCACCACCGATGGCAAGCAGATGTTGGTGTGGGTGATCCTGCCTCCCGATTTCGACCCTGCGAAGAAGTATCCCACACTGCTCTATTGCGAGGGCGGGCCCCAGAGCGTGGTGAGCCAGTCGTGGGCCTACCGCTGGAACTTCCAACTCATGGCGGCGCATGGCTACATAGTCGTGGCGCCGAACAGGCGCGGTCTGCCGTCGTTCGGGCAGGAGTGGCTCGACCAGATATCGGGCGACTACAGCGGTCAGAACATTCGCGATTACCTCGCCGCGATCGACCATGTGGCAGCCGAGCCGTGGGCCGACGAGCAGCGCCTGGGATGTGTCGGGGCCAGCTATGGCGGCTACTCTACCTACTACCTCGCGGGGGTGCACGAGAAGCGATTCAAGGCTTTCATCTCGCATTGCGGAATGTTCGACCTGACGAGTTTCTACGGCTCGACAGAGGAGCTTTTCTTCCCAACGAACGACCTCGCAGGCCCATATTGGGACAAGGATAACGCCACCGCACAGCGCTCGTTCGCCAACTCACCCCACAATATGGTGCAAAATTGGGACACGCCGATACTGATCATCACCGGCCTGCGCGACTTCCGCATACCCTACACTCAGTCGCTGGAGGCCTTTACAGCGGCACGTGCGCAGGGTATTCCGTCGCGATTGGTGGCGTTCGAGAACGAGGCGCATCAGGTGTTCGGCGCCCAGAACGCCGTGGTCTGGAACCGCGAGTTTTTCGGGTGGCTGGACAAGTATGTCAGAGATGCAAAGTTGTAAAAATCGGCGGATGTTGCTATAAACGTGCATAGTGTTTTTCGATAGACTCGGTTAAACAACCGGAAAACAACTCCCCATATGAAAGATATACTCTAAACCCCGAATATGAAAATAATCTGCATGGACGGGAATGGTTTCTTCTGTAAGCCCGACACGGCGTTGTTGCGTAACGACGAGCCGTTCTATGTGCCCGATTTCGGCGATTGCGTGAGGTGGCAGAAGGGCAGGGTGGTGCGGATCGACCGGCTCGCAAAGTGTATCGAGAAGCGTTATGCCCACAGGTGCTATGGCGAAATGGGTATGGCCGTGGAGTTCGTGGTGCAGGGAGTGGAGTGTGAGAGTATGGCGCGCGGATTCGACAGATCGTTCGCAGTGTCGCCGCAGTTTGTGCCTTGTGCAGGTGATGCCGAGGTCGACCGCAGTCTCGCAATGGTCTCGCAATTTGTTACGCTCAAGATCGGCGACCTGCTCTTCGTGCCCACTCCCGGCGAGTGCGGGATGGCTGTTCAGGGCGGACATATAACGGCTTCGCTCGATGGTGCGGTGATGCTCGATTTCGATATAAAATGATGCGTGGATATAAATTGACCCTTGCCAGTGGATCGCCCCGGAGGAGAGAACTGATGGCGGCGATGGGACTGGAGTTCAGAGTAGCCCCCGTGGATGCCGACGAGAGCTATCCCGCCACGATGCCCGCTGCAGAGGTGCCTCTGTTCCTGGCCCGGAAGAAATCGTCGGCTTATGAACTTGCCGATGGCGAAACGGTTGTTACGGCCGATACGGTGGTGATCCTCGACGGGCATATACTCGGCAAGCCCACCGACCGCGAACAGGCCATAGCAATGCTCACGAAGCTGTCGGGACGTACCCATACCGTGATCACGGGGGTGTTCATCCGCTCACAAAGCCGTTCCGAGGGGTTTGCCGTGACCACCGGAGTGACGTTCCGCACTCTCGACCGCGACGAGATACTATATTATGTCGACAACTTCGCGCCGTTCGACAAGGCTGGCGCCTACGGGATACAGGAGTGGATAGGCCATGTGGCGATAACTGCGATCGACGGATCGTACAACAACGTCGTCGGCTTGCCGACAGAAGAATTATACGTATCTTTGCGGTGTTTTTGCCAGTGAGAGCAGAGGTCGCTTACAGACTAAGCCGAGCCACGAAGAGGACTCACACGAAGCGCAGGAAATTTTGGAACCTGCCAATTTAAGCGGGTACATGTGTGTGTTTTGGGACTTGTATGGTTAGGCAACTAAAGTTCGGCATTTGCAGAGCTTTGGAGCCTGTCACCACCCCGGCGACTGGCGCACACGCGTGTGTTTTGGGGCCTGCCGTTTGCTTCATACACACTGGCGGCTGGCTCGCCTAACCGGTCACCCTGCGACAGAGGCACAAAACGAGTATATGTTCTTCGGTTTACGGCAGGCTTACCTAACCGGGCGAACAACTGCGACCCGATCGTAGTGAGGCCACATGTCGCAATACAGACTCCCCAATTCACCCAACAATGAACCATTAAATATTTTCCAATTAATATAATGACCCTTAGAGAAGAGATCGACCGGCGGCGCACCTTTGCCGTCATTGCCCACCCCGATGCGGGTAAGACCACGCTGACCGAGAAACTGCTGCTGTTCGGTGGTGCGATCCACGTTGCGGGAGCCGTGAAGAGCAACAAGATCAAGAAAGGCGCAACGTCGGATTTTATGGAGATAGAGCGCCAGAGAGGTATATCGGTAGCCACGAGTGTGATGGGCTTCGAGTACGGCGGCGCCAAGATCAACATACTCGACACCCCCGGCCACGAAGATTTCGCCGAGGACACATATCGTACACTGACGGCCGTGGACAGCGTGATCATAGTCATCGACAGCGCCAAGGGTGTCGAGAGCCAGACGCGCAAGCTGATGGATGTGTGCCGCATGCGCCAGACTCCGGTGATGGTGTTTTTCAATAAGATGGACCGTCCCGCGCGCGACCCCTTCGACCTTATGGACGAGGTGGAGAGCGAGCTGCGCATTAGGGTGCGTCCGTTGGCGTTCCCCGTGGGCAGCGGGCCCGAGTTCAAGGGGGTCTACAATCTGTTCGAGGACAAGTTGTCGCTATTCACGAGCAACGAAAAGCAGACGGCGGCGCACACCATAGATATGGCTTTGGACGATGCGCGTCTCGACGAGCACTTGGGTGCCAAGCCTGCCGCGCAGTTGCGCGAGGATCTGGAGTTGGTGACCGGGGTGTACGACGCTTTCGATCGCGAGGCATATCTTGCCGGTGAACTGGCACCCGTGTTTTTCGGCAGTGCGGTCAATAATTTCGGAGTGAAGGAGTTGCTCGATTGCTTTATCAGGGTCGCCCCGTCGCCGCGCCCGGCTCCCACCGAAACGCGTACGGTGAGCCCCTATGAGGAGAAGATGACCGGCTTTATCTTCAAGATACACGCCAACATGGATCCCAACCACCGCGACCGCATCGCATTCCTGAAGATATGTTCGGGCAAGTTCCAACGCAATACCAACTACCTCCACGTGCGCACCGGAAAGCAGATGAAGTTCAGCTCGCCCACGGCGTTCATGGCCGAGAAGAAATCGATAGTCGACGAGGCCTTCCCGGGCGATATAGTGGGTCTGCACGACACTGGCAACTTCAAGATCGGCGACACGTTCTCCGAAGGCGAGAAGTTGAAATTCACCGGCATACCGTCGTTCTCGCCCGAGTTGTTCCGCTATATCGAGAATGCCGATCCGCTGAAATTCAAGCAGTTGGCGAAAGGTGTAGACCAGTTGATGGACGAGGGTGTGGCCCAACTTTTCACCTCGCGCCTAAATGGACGCAAGATCATCGGTACGGTGGGCGCGTTGCAATTCGAGGTGATACAGTACCGGCTGGAGCATGAGTACGGTGCACTGTGCCGCTACGAGCCGATCAATATCTACAAGGCGTGCTGGATCGTGAGCGACAACCGTGCCCAGATGGACGACTTCATGAAGCGCAAGCACACCAACATGGCCATTGACAAGCATGGCCGCGACGTCTATTTGGCCGACTCGTCGTACGCCCTCCAGATGGCCCAGGAGAAGTTCCCCGACATAGAGTTCAGGTTCACGTCGGAGATATAGGTGTTGCGATTGGCCGGTAAGTACACGCCCGCAGAGCGACCGATGATCGAACACATGGATGTGTGCTCGTGACGCGACCTCTACTCATGTTGCCGTATGTCCGAAGAGACGCATAATTCCCTAAAGGGATGCGTGCACCGCTAATATAACGCAATATGATACACGCAACTGCCTCAGTCAGTCGATTTCGCGGGTCTTCGGCGGCGATGCGAATGCTGTGCCGCGACGTGCGTTGACGGTGGAGGATCGGAACGATCATAACGGCTCACGAGGTGGTGC
>QMCE01000878.1_pt1 | contig 16045 bp, 11 predicted proteins | sample 1821851 | NCBI WGS metagenome assembly QMCE01 (sample SAMN09453174, study PRJNA476694) | Termite gut metagenome, whole genome shotgun sequencing project. | isolation source: worker | host: Odontotermes sp. | place: South Africa:Pretoria | collected 2016-01-28
TGAGCAACGCGTTTTCTCGCTCCAAAGCGTCAAGACGCTGCAAAAGGGCTTCGATGATGGATTTGGCCGGCTCTTCTCCCATAGTGAAAGTATATCACAATATTGCAACTTTTGTCGGATATTTTTAGGCTGATTCAGAGATGTGCGGTGAATAGATGTGAACGGTTACCAAATGTGAGATGCGCCCGGAGCGGCCTGTCCCGCGCACGCTCATCCGGACGCGTCACCGGCCCGGGCGTCACGCGTCCCCGATCACCGACGCCAGTCTGGCGACGACGGCGCCGTAATCCATCCTGGTCACGCTTTCGCGGAGCGCCGCGGCAAGCCCGCCGTCGGCGTCGTAGTCGTAGCGCTCGATCTCCTCCATCGCCTCGTCGATGCCGTCCATGTCGTAGTCGTCGCAGGCATCACGCAGGCGGAGCAGGACCTCCAGGTCCGGGGCGCTCTTCCGCGGCAGCGGATTGGCCCTCGCCGCCGCGTCCAGCGCGGCTTCTATCTCCCCGATCAGCGTTCCCGCGGCGTCGAGAAACGCCGGATTGTTCCGGAGCGCGAACTGAAGATCGCCGTCCTTGGCCGCGCGCTCCAGCGCCTCCGCCTGATCGCCAAGCGGCATGGCGAAGATGTTGCGGCAGGACCCCTTGATCCCGTGGACGATCGTCGCGTATTCGGCCAGATTCCCCTTGTCCACCGCCGCGATGCCGGCAAGAAGCGCTTTCGTGTTCACCGCGTAGGAGCGCAGTATCCGCGTAAACGTCTTCTCGTCGCCGAAGCGCTCGATGCCCCTGGCCAGGTCCAGCCCGGCGACGCCGGCCCCGAAATAGAGGAGGCCGCGCCCTGCGTTTTCGGGAAAACCGCCCGCTTCCGTTTCTCCGCCTTTCCTTTCCATGACGTCGCCTTTCTTCTCGAAGACCTCTTCCGCTTCCGCCGCTTCCCGCCCGGCGTCCGGCGATGCTTCCCGCTTCCGGTCGCGCACGAAATTCCGGATGACCTCGTCAAGACGGCCGAGATCGATGGGTTTGGCGATGAAGGCCTGAAAGCCGCTCCGCAGGAACATCGCCTCATTGCCGGCGACGGCGTTGGCAGTCAGGGCGATGATGGGAATGTGTTCGGCATACGCGGTGCCCAACTCCCGGATGCGCCGCGCCGCTTCCATGCCGTCCATTTCCGGCATCATGTGATCCATGAACACGGCGTCGTACGCCGGCGTCCCGGCGCGGACGGCGTCGATCGCCTGTTGCCCGCTCGTCACGCAGTCGACGCGCATCCCGTACGGCTTCATGATGCCCTTGGCGATGTCCAGGTTGGTGACGTTGTCGTCGACGACCAGCACCCGGGCGTAGGGAAGCTTGACGCGCCTCTCCCGCTCGCCCATGCTCCGCTTGTCGGCGGAATAGCGGAAGCGCTTCAGGTTCTCCGCCGTCCCGGCGCCGATGACGGCGTCGCCGGCGTGGCGCTGCCGCAGCGTGACGGTGAAGACGCTGCCCTTGCCGTATTCGCTTTCCACCGAGACGCTCCCGCCCATCATTTCCGCGAACTTCCGGGTGATGGAGAGCCCGAGGCCGGTCCCCCCGATCCTGCGGTTGGCGTCCCCGGCGAGTTGCGCGTAATCCTTGAACAGATCGCCCATCTCCTCGCGCCGGATGCCGCAGCCGGTGTCGCGGACGCGCAGCGTCATGCGGACGCCGTCCCCCTCCCGCTCGCAGCGCACGCCCAGCTCCACCGTTCCCTTTTCCGTGTATTTGAACGAATTGGAGAGAAGATTGTTGATGATCTGCTTGATGCGGAGCTCGTCCCCGATGAGCCGGGCCGGCAGGCGCTCGTCGATGTCGAGCGTGAACTGGACGTCCTTGCTGCCGATCCGCACCGCGTTCTGGGCGACGACGTCGTTGATCAGGCTGGGAAGGTCGTAGGGGGCGGGGAGGATCTCGAATTTCCCGGCCTCGATTTTCGAGATGTCCAGAATATCGTTGACGATGCTGAGGATGGTCATGCCGGAGGAGTGGATCTTTTCCAGCTTGTCCGAGAGGCCGGCGCCCGGCTTCTCTTCGGTCAGGGCCAGTTCGGAGAGGCCGACGACGGCGTTCAGGGGCGTGCGGATTTCATGGCTCATGTTCGCGAGGAAGCCGCTCTTCGCCCGGGAATTCGCTTCCGCCGCCTCCTTGAGCGCCGCCACCTCCTCGAAAGGCTTTTTGATGAAATCGGAAGCGATGACCGCCATCACGATGTTGAGGAGGGCGCTGACCGCCGCGATCAGCAGGATTCCGGCATCGAAGCCGGCGATCGGGCTTTCGGAGTTGGGCGCCACGATGCCCAGGAACCAGCCCTCGCCCGATCCGGATATCGGCCGGTAGGCGCAGACGCGGGAGACGCCGTCCAGGGAATAGGAATCTATTCCCCTGGCGCCGGCGATGCCTTTGGCGATGACGGCGGCGATATCCCCGTATTGCGGATTTTCCCGCGCCTGGAGGAGGAAGTTCCGGCGCGTCCGCACCCACTCGGGGCGGATGTTGGCGATGATGTTGCCCTCGGCGTCGTCGATGAAGATATGCCCCGTCTCCCAAACCTTGTACCCGGACGCCAACTCGCTGAAATACATCCCGTCCAGCGTGAGCAGGAGAACATGATCCGCGTCGCCGGGAATGGGGGAGGCCACATAGAAGACCACGCCGTCGGCCTCCGGAACGGTCGAGGTGAAGGCTTGTTTTCCGAAGAACGCGCGTTGGACCGCCTGGTTCGCCATCAGCCCCGGGGAGGCGGGGCGTTCCCCCGCCGACGCGGCCACGTGGGCGTCCCGGCGCATGACCGCCATGCCGGCGAATTTCCGGTATTCCCGCGCCTGCCCGGCGAGGGCGTCTCCCCACCGCGCGGGGCCGGCCGCCGCCAGGCTGTCGGCGACCGCCGCCGCCTCGTGCCGCAGCATGTCCAGTTCGCCGCTGATGAACTGGTTGGCGATGTCCGCGACCGCCATCATATCCGCTTCGATGTATTTCTCGATATGCCGCCGCGCATACCCGGTGCCGGCCAGGATGCTGAGGAGGATGATCACGAAGTTGCACAGGACTATCGCCAGAATCGCTCTTGCCCGTATCGACATGCGCCTTGATCTCCCGCGAAAACGCGATGCGTCACCCCAGGCGTCCGTCCCGGGGCTGCCCGAGCGGTTCCGCCTCCACGGAGTCGTTGCCGGAGGTGAACGTCATTTTCCTGATGTCCAGCCTGCTCCTGAGCAGGGAATAGAAAATTTCAAGAAGATTTTCGCAGGTCGCCATCTTCTTGACGACGACGAGCCCGCACTCCGGATACGTCTCCACCAGGTGGTTTTTGAACGCGGGCCCCTTCGCGGCGTTCGACGGGGCGCCGTGGCGGATGCCCTCTTTCGCGTACGCGCCCATGATGCCGGGCAGGAGCGGGTCTTCTTCCTGCATGATGGTCGCGTGGTTGAAGTTCCGCAAATAATCCCAGGCGATGTGCTTGATGCTGGCGCAGGGCTGGACGAAGTTCGTTCTCTTGTTGACGCGCCCCCCGACCTCGATGATCAGATGGCCGCGGTGTCCGTGCAGATACTGCTCCTCCCCCCCATAGCCGAGAAAACGGTGGCAATAGTCGATCCCCAATGTCGCGTACGCTCGCATGACCTTTCCCCATGAAAGACGCCAAACCCTTGTCATGTTGCGGCAACAACGTTTAGCTACAGCATAATAAAAACGCTTTATATTTTCCACAATTTCCGCGTTCAGAAATGCTGTCTTCCGGCCGCGACGCGCGTCCTCCTGATGCCTCCCGCGCCCCGCGCCAGCCGCCCGTCATTCCATGCCGCCGGATGCCCGTTTTGGGCCGGAATGGAAACTAAAAACAGGCCCTAGAAATCGTCGCTCGCGTCCAGCGGAATCACCTGGGAGGCGGTGACCACCCGGACGTTTTTCTTCTCCGCCGGCTGCCGCTGTTCCGTCTGGGAGGACGCGGTCAAGCGCTTGGCGTTTGACATTGCCGGCCGGCCGCCGGCAGCGCGGGGGCGGCCGCGGGAAGCGCCGGCGGCTCTCGCGCCGTCGTCCGTCGCCCTGCCCTCGACCATGCCCACCAGCTCCCCCACCATGCCGTGCAGCGCGTCCGCCTGGGCCGACAGCTCCTCGGCGGCGGACGCCGATTCCTCGGCGGTGGCGGCGTTCGACTGCGTCACCTTGTCCATCTGCGCCACGGCGGTGTTGACCTGGTCCACGCCCTGGGCCTGCTCGTTGGTGGCGGAGGTGATTTCCCCGATGAGGCGGGCGACGGCGTTGGAGCCTTCCTCGATTTCCCGGAAGCTGGAGTCCAGCTCCTTCGCGATTTCCGATCCGTTCCTGACTCTCTCGATGGTGGTCTGGATAAGCTGGGTGGTGTCGCGCGCCGCCTGGGCCGAGCGGCTGGCCAGGTTCCGGACCTCGTCCGCCACGACGGCGAAGCCCTTGCCGGCTTCGCCGGCGCGGGCGGCCTCCACCGCCGCGTTCAGGGCGAGGAGGTTGGTCTGGAAGGCGATGTCCTCGATAGTCTTGATGATGCGGCTGATCTGCTCCGCCGAGTCGGTGATTTCCGTCATCGCGTTCGACATGTTGCCGACGGCGACGGAGCCGGTGCCGATAAGCTTGTTGTTCCGGAGCGTGGTGTCGTTCGTCTTGGTGGCGTTGTCGGCGTTCTGGCGGGTCATCGACGCCATCTCCTCCAGCGCCGAGGACGTCTCCTCCAGGGAAGCGGCCTGCTCGGTGGAGCCTTCGGCCAGGGTCTGGGAGGAGGTGGATATCTCGCCGGCGGCGGCGGTCACCTGTTCCGAACTTTCGCTCAGGCTGCCGATGATCCGGTTCAGGCCCCTGACCAGCGCGTTGACGACGATGAAGGCGAGGACGACGGAGACGACGATGCCGATAGCGCTCAGAGCGCCCACCAGCCAGGTGATGGAGGTCCCGAGCGCCCTGCCTTCGGCGATGCCCTCGGTCATGTTCCGCATGTTGCCCGCCTGAAGCTCGGTGGTGTAGGCGTTCAGCTTGGCGCGGGCGGGCACGGCGGCGCTGGCGAGGAGCGCCTTCGCCTTGACGTTGGTGTCCAGGGTGACGAGGTCGACCATGCGCTTGTACGCGTCGTCGCCCGTGGCCTGGAATTTGCGCAGAATGTCGGCGGCCAGGGAGCCGCCGCCGGCGGCGGGCAGGGTCTTCGCCAGATCGGCCAGCGCGGCGTGGATGGCGCTGAAGTAGCCGTCGGCGGCTTTGTGGAACGCCTGCCCCTCGGCCGGATTCTCCTCCGGGATGTACTTGTTCAGGTTCAAGCGGAAGCGGAGCAGGGCGATGCGGACGCCGTCCGCCCTGACCGCCGCGTCCCCGGACGTGCCGCCGTTCCGGCGGATCAGCTCCGCCAACTGCCCGCACTCCCTGTCGATGGCGTCCCAGAAATCCTGGAGTCCCTCGTTGATGGCGAGGGCCTTGTTGTTGGAGTTGGCGTAGGACAGGGCGACCACCGCGTCCGTTTGCTTCACATACTCGGCCCACAAGGTTTTTATGGCGTCGTGGCGCTCCTGGTAGACGGCGGGGACGGGCGTCGGGCAGTTGGCGAGGTAATCGGCGAGCTCGGCGTCCATCGCCCGGGGCAGGTGGGCCAGCGTACCGTCGATGACGGCTTTCATGTCGGCTTCTTCCGTCGCCATGATGACGTCCACGGTGGCGATGCGCCGGTTCAGCGCGATTTTGTCCACGACCTGCAAGTTGATGGTGCGCCGCGCCTGGCTGCCGATGGCTTCCATCGTGGCGATGAGCCGGGTGAGGCCGTAGAAGCTGACCCCCACGATGATCAGCGTGACGAGCAACAATATCCCGATGATGGAGAAGACGCGTGCTTTCATCGACATGCGCATGGGAGTGCTTTCCTTTTCAAAAAGAATGGGTTATGGCGGCGGCGGCCCGTGGACAACGGCGGCATTCCCCCCTCGCCGCCGGCATTCTACATTATTAAAACAATTTAATCAAGAATTAACTCAATTAAATCATTTTTTTGTTGCTATCCCCGGCCTACAGCTTATAGTTACGGGAGATACGGATGAAATTGACGGCCGCGCCGCCGGAGCCGAACGCAAAAAAACAGGGGATGAAAATCCATGCCCAGCGATCACGACGACACAGCGGACGAGCGCGGCGGAAAAAGCGGCCGGCGGAAAAACGCCGCCCCCGTCCCCCTTGCCGCCCCGCCCGCCGCCCCGCCCGCGCCGTTCGTCAGGAGAAAGCGCGTCACCCTCGCCGACATCGCCCGCCGCGCCGGCGTCTCCACGGCGGCGGTTTCGTTCACGCTCTCCGAACGCCTCGACATGCCTCTCGCCGCGTCCACCCGGGCGCGGATCAAGCAGTGCGCCAAAGAACTCGGGTATGTTCCCAACCGCCTGAGCGAAGGGTTTTTCCACGGCCGCAGCAAGCTCATCGGCATCCTGATCGTCGCCGATTCCTTCCGCCCCCTTCTGGACTGCATCGCCGGCATCCACGAGGGTCTGGCCTCGGCCGACTGCTTCCCGCTCCTCATGTCCCCGGACTGGATAGACGGGTATGAGAAAAACAACAGCGCCCCCGACCGGCATCGCGCGGGCGAATTGCTGGGGCTCCGCCGCCTGCTGGAATACCAGGTCGACGGCGTCCTCCATTTTTCGACCCACGCCGAGCACACCGCCGCCTGCGTGCGGGAGTTGACCGATCGGAGAATCCCCCTGGTCATCCTGGGCGGCGTGGATCCGTCCGGGAGCGGCGCGGACACCGTGGGCGGGGACAACGAGAAGGTCGGCTGGATGGCGGCCGAGCACCTGTTGTCCGCGGGGTGCGCCTCGTTCGCCTTCGGGATGCCCGCGCCGTCGCACCCTCTCGACGCCGTCGTTCGCGCCAGCTTCGTCTCCCGGCTCAAAAAGGCGGGGCATGGCTGCGGGGATTTCAGCATCGATCCGGAGAATCCCGGCGACATGCAGCAGACGCTGTCCCGGCTGGTCCGGCCTCCCGCCGGCGTCTTCTGCGCCCGCGACGACGTCGCGGCGGTGGCGCTCCGCGCCGCCTTCGCCCTGGAGTGGTCGGCGCCCCGCGATTTCGCCCTGGTGGCGATGGGGGAAGCGCCGCTTTCCCGCTTCAACGCCATGCCCGTCACCACGATAAACCGCAACTCCTTCGCGGCCGGGGAAGCGGCGGCGAAGCTGCTGATCCGGCGCATCGAGGGCTTTGCCGGCCGGCCGAAGCGCGTGCTGATCCCGCCGTCGTTCGAGGTGCGCGCGTCGTCGATGTCGGACGCGTCCTGGCTGCTGCGCCCCGTCCCGTCGCGGCCGGCGTCGCCGCCGCCCCGCTCCCGGCAACCCCGGTCCCGGAACGCGCCCTAGACTCTGTTTTTACCTTGGTTTTCCCCCGAACTTCCGCACAATATACCCATTCGATCGTTACGCGCTCTCCCCTCACCCGTCGCCGCGGCGACAGCCCGGCTGGAGGATGCCCCGTGGACAGGCTGCTGCAGTTCATCAAGGAAACGTCCGCCTTGGTGGAAAAACGACTTGAGGAACTCCTGCCCTTCGCCGATATGCGGCCGGAAGTCCTGCACGAGGCCATGCGCTACGCCGTGATCGGCGGCGGCAAGCGCCTCCGCCCCATTCTCACCCTCGCCGCCTACGACGCCGCCGGAGGCCGCCCCGCCAACCGCGACCGCGCCCTCGACGCCGGCTGCGCCGTGGAGCTGCTGCATTGCTACAGCCTCGTCCACGACGATCTCCCCGCGATGGACAACGACTCCATGCGCCGGAACCGCCTGACCACCCACAAAGCCTTCGGCGAAACCATCGCCATCCTCGTCGGCGACGCCCTCCAGGCCCTCGCCTTCAAGGTCATGGGCGACTCCGCCGGCCCCTTCGCCGCGGCCGTGGTTTCCGAGCTGGCCCGGAGCGCCGGCTCGACCGGCATGGTCGGCGGGCAGGTGCTTGATTTCGAGGGCGAGGGAAAAACCCAGGTCCTGGAGGAGATCGAGCGCATCGACCGCTGGAAAACCGGCGCCCTCTTCACCTGCTGCTGCCGCGTCGGCGGCATCCTCGCCGACGCCGGCGACGACGCCATCCGCGCCCTCACCGGCTACGGCGACGCCCTGGGCGTCCTCTACCAAATCTCGGACGACATCATGGACCTGACCGTCCGCTCCGACAACCTCGGCAAAACCGCCGGCAAGGACGCCGCCGCCGGCAAGCTCACCTACCCCGCCGCCCTCGGCCTGGCCGGCGCGAAAGAGGCGGTGCTGAAGAAAAGCGTCCAGGCAAAGGACGCTCTCCGCGATTTCGGCAAGGAAGCCCTGCACCTCCGCCTCTTCGCCGACTTCCTTCTGGACAGAGTATCGTGACCAACCCCGGGCAGCGTCAGGCGCGCATGAAAGACACGGATATGGCGGTGAACAAGGCGAACCGGGGACCGGCGCCGCTGGCGGATCGGATGCGGCCGCGCACGCTGGACGATTTCCAGGGCCAGGAGCACCTGGTGGCCCCGGGGCGTCTCATCCGCAAGGTCATCGAATCCGACGTCATCCCCTCCATGATCCTCTGGGGTCCCCCGGGCAGCGGAAAAACCACGCTGGCGCAGGTCATCGCCAACACGACCAAGCGGCGTTTCGTGACCTTTTCCGCCGTGCTGCAAGGGGTGAAGGAAGTGCGGGCCATCGTCGAGGAGGCTCGGGAGAGGCTGGCGGACGGCGGCGAAGGGACCATCCTCTTCGTCGACGAGATCCACCGCTTCAACAAAAGCCAGCAGGACGCCTTTCTCCCCCATGTCGAAGCCGGCATCATCACCCTCATCGGCGCCACCACCGAAAATCCCTCCTTCGAGGTGAACGGCGCTCTCCTGTCCCGCTGCCGCACCTATGTCTTGAAGGCCCTCTCCGACGGCGACATCGGCGCCATCGTCGACGCCGCCCTGGCCGACCGGGAGCGGGGGCTCGGCAGCGACGGCGTCGCCCTCGCGCCGGACGCGCGGGAGCTTCTGGTCAACTACGCCAACGGCGACGCCCGCACGGCGCTCAACGCCCTGGAGACGGCGGCGGCGGGGGCGAAGGGCGAGGCGGGCGGGACGATTTCCCGGGAATTGATGCGGGAGGCCGTCACCCAGCGCCGCGTCGCCTTCGACAACAAGGGGGAGGAGTGGTACAATCTCATTTCCGCCCTGCACAAGAGTCTGCGCGGCAGCGATCCGCAGGCGGGATTGTATTGGCTGGCGCGGATGCTTGAGGGCGGGGCGGATCCGCTCTACATCGCCCGCCGCCTGGTGCGCTTCGCCTCGGAGGATGTCGGCCTGGCCGATCCCAACGCTCTGGTCCAGGCGTTGGCCGCCAAGGACGCGACGCATTTTCTCGGGTTGCCCGAGTGCAACGTGGCCCTGGCGCAGGCCGTCGTCTATCTGGCGACGGCGCCGAAGTCGAACCGGCTCTACGTCGGCTACCACAACGTCGCCTCGGATGTCGAGAACACCCGGAACGATCCGGTGCCGCTGCATATCCGGAACGCGCCGACGAAGTTGATGAAGGATCTGGGCTACGGCCGGGAATACCAGTACGATCACGACGCTCCGGACGGGTTCTCGGGGCAGGATTTTCTTCCCGAGGCGTTGCGGGGCAAGGTGTATTACGAGCCGGGGCCGTTCGGGTTCGAGAAGGACGTCAAGCGGCGCATCGAGTATTGGGATGGGTTGCGCCGACAGCGCAAAAAGAAATGAGGCGGTGTTATTCATAAGGGAGAAGGGATGGAGTTCTTCAACAATTTGACGCCGGGGCGCAAGCTGGCGGCGATTTTTGTCGCGTTGCTCGTGTGCGCCGTGCTGTACGAAGCGGTGCTGGCGCATTTGAACGGCCAGCCGCTTGAGTGGGAGAAGCATCTGGCGCAGGGGTTTTATTACGCCGCCATCGGCTTCGCGGTCTACCACATGTTCACCCGGGGCAAGCAGCGGAAGGAGGCGGAGGCCGCGAAGGCGGCGGACGCGGCCGGGAGCGGCGAGATTGCGGCGGCGGAGAGCGAGGAAAAGCCGCAAGCGTGAAAGACGCCCCCGCCGCCCCCGTTCCGGCGGCACGCAGGAAAGGTTCCGGTTTACACCCCGATCCCCAGCAGCGTCCCGGCCTGAAAGATGATGAACGTCGTGACATAGGCCACGAACGTCAACCCGACCATCATGGCGACAGCGTAGGTCCAGCCGCCGGTTTCGCGCCGCGTCACCGCGATGGTGACGACGCAGGGCATGGACAGCAGGCAGTAGATCATCATGCAGAACGCTTGGAGCGGGGCGTAATGCTGGCGCAGCTTGTCGCGGAGCGACGCTGATTCCTCGTCCGCCGCGCCCACCGAATACACAATCCCCATCTGCGCCACAAACACCTCCTTGGCCGCGAAGGAACCGATGATGGCGGTGCCGATGCGCCAGTCGAATCCCAAGGGACGGAGAACCGGCTCCAGAAAACTCCCGACGCGGCCGGAGGCGGAGTACGCCAGCCGTTCCGCCGCTTCGGCGTTGTCGATTTCCGACAGCGTGCCGCGATAGGCGGCGTCCACCTCTTCGCGGTAGGCCAGAGCGGCCTTGACGACGGCCGGGTCGGCGGGGAGATCGGCCATGGCCGCGTCGCGGGCGATGGCGGCGTTGCGTTGCGCCAGACTCCCCTCGTCGGCGTCCTCGCCCACCGCCTCCTCGTACTCGGCCCGGATGACCGCGATCGCGTCCACCGTTTCGGTGAAGGACTTCAGCGCCTCCCCGCCCGGCCGGCTGTAGAGCGCGGTCGCGTCGAACGCGAACTGCGTCACCGCGTCCTTGTAGCCTTGTTCGTCATCCCAGTATTCCCCTTCCGCCGTCAGGAGCGCCTCCCGGGCGTTCGTCCAGTCGGCGAGCAGGCGCCCCCCCTCCCCCAGCCCCGCCGCCGCGCCGATCGCGGCCGCGCCGGCGTCGAAGGCCGCCCGGGCGGCGACGCGCTCCGCCGCGTAGTCGCGCTCCATAGCCTCCTTCTTCGGGTAGACGGTCATGGCCCAGAGGATGATGGAAACGGTGAGGACGATGGTGCCGGCCTTTTTGCAGTATTCGCCGCCCCGATCCCACATGAGGAGCAGCACCGTCCGCAGCGTCGGCATCCGGTAGGGCGGGAGTTCGATGACGAACGATTCCGCGTCCCCCTTGAACACGGTCGAGCGCAGCAATTTCGCGCCGAAGACGGCGAAGAGGATGCCGATGACGTAGACCAGCCACAGCATCCAGGCGTGGAGGGCGTCGGGGAAGAAGGCGGGGATGATGAGGGTGTAAATCGGGAGCCGGGCGCCGCAGCTCATGAAGGGGATCACCATGATGGTGGTGAAGCGATCGCGGCGGTTCTCAAGCGTGCGGGTTCCCATGATGGCCGGCACGTTGCAGCCGAAGCCGAGGAGCATGGGGATGAACGACTTGCCGTGCAAGCCGATGCGGTGCATGTAGGCGTCCATGATGAAGGCGGCGCGGGCCATATACCCCGTCCCCTCCAGGAAGGCGATGGCGAGGAAGAGGAGGAGAATGTTCGGCAAGAACACCAAAACCCCGCCGACGCCGCCGATCACCCCGTCCACCAGCAGATCGCGCAGCGGGCTGTCGGCGGCGCGGGGCCAGAGGTGGGCCGCCGAAGTTCCCACGGCCGCGAACAGGCGTTCAATCCACTCCATCGGCTTTTCGGCCAGGGTGAAGACCAGTTGGAACATGAGGTACATCAACCCCAGAAAGATAGGCAGGCCCAGGTAGCGGTTGAGCAGGATGGCGTCGACCTTGTCCGAGAGTTCGGACCGCGCCTTTTCGCCCCGGCGCACGACTTCGGCGGTCAAGCCGGCGGTCCAGCCGAATTTCGCTTCGGTGGCGCGGATTTCCGGCGGGCTGTGGTGGCGCTTCTCGAAATCGGCCCGGAATTCGCCGATTTTCACCAGCAGCGCGTGATCGGCGATGCGCCCGGCGATGTCGGGATCGTTTTCCAGCAATCTGGCCGCCAGCCATTTTGGCGGATACTCGTCGGCGAGAGCGCGGTCGGGGCCGGAGAGGGCGGCGTCGATGTCGTCCGCCAGCGCCGCGAAGCCGTCCGGCGGGGGAATCGCCGCATAGACGGGGGGCGGAGCGTCCATGATGCCGGCCGCGGCCGCCAGGATGCCGTCGACGCCCCGCGCGCGGTTGCCGACCGTCGGCGTCACCGGGGCCTTGAGGTGGCGGGACAAGGCGTCGAGGTCAAACGAAATGCCGCGTTTCTCCGCGATGTCCACCATGTTGAGCGCCACGACCAGGCGCAGCCCCAATTCCATCAATTGGGTCGTCAGGTAGAGATTGCGGTCGAGGTTCGAGGCGTCGACGACGTGCACCACCACGTCGGGCTTTTCCTTCACCAGATAATCCCGCGCCACCACTTCCTCCGGCGAATTGGCGGAGAGGGAATAGGTGCCGGGCAGGTCGATAAGCTTGAAGCGGACGCCGTTCCGCTCCGCCGTGCCTTCCTTCTTCTCGACGGTGACGCCGGCATAGTTCCCGACATGCTGGCGCGAACCGGTGAGCGCGTTGAAAATGGTGGTCTTGCCGGAATTGGGATTGCCGGCGATGGCGACGGTTATTTCTCGCATGATGGCGCCTGCTCCTGATGAAAAGAGGCCGCATGAAAGTTTTATAAATAAAACTCTATGAGTTTTAGAAATAAAACTATATGACAGCCGCCCGCGCCGGTCAAGTGTTTTGTAAAAATTCGCGATCCGGAAAAACAGGCAGGCATGAAAAGGCCGCGTCCCCGCCGCGAAGGCAAGCTTCGCGGCGGGGACGCGGACGGGATGGTTCCCGGGGGGGGATACATGCCCGAAGCGGCGGCAATTCACCTCGGGAGAGCGCGTTGCCGCGATGTTTTCACTGAAGTTTTGCCTGTGCCGCAAGGGTTTTGATTGTTACAAAACGGGCATTCGGCGGTTTGAACGCTCATGTTGCAAAACTTCAGTTTTCACACGCAGATATTGCGGCCGTCTTCGCCGAACAAATGCGTCAATCCGCTCGCGAACGTGAAGCGCACCGTGCTGCCCGACGCGAAGAGGCGCTGGTCCGGCTCCGGGATGTCCGCCACGGACGCGCGGAAGACCGCGTCGCGGCCATTGACCGTGACGTGCAGATACGCTTCGCTGCCCATCATCTCCGACACTTCGATGACGGCCGCGAACGAATCCGCCGTGCCGTCCGGGACGATCCGGACATGCTCCGGCCTGATCCCCAGCGTTATTTTCCCGGCGGCCTGTTGTTTCGCGGCCAGGATGGCGTTCCTGTCTTCCGGCAGATCGATGCTCGCGCCGTTGAACCCGATGCGGTACTTCCCGCCCTCGCGCGTCAGTTCCGCGTCGAAGAAATTCATCTGCGGCGTGCCGATGAAACCGGCGACGAACACGTTGGCCGGCCGGGAGAACACCTCCTGCGGCGTGCCTATCTGCTGGATGAAGCCGTCCTTCATGATGACGATGCGGTCGCCCAGCGTCATCGCCTCCGTCTGATCGTGGGTGACGTAGATGAAGGTGGTGTCGATGCGCTTCCGGAGCTTGATCAGTTCCGCCCGCATCTGGTTCCTCAGCTTCGCGTCCAGGTTGGACAGCGGCTCGTCCATCAGGAACACGGCCGGGTTGCGCACAATCGCCCGGCCGATGGCGACGCGCTGCCGCTGCCCGCCGGAGAGCTCCTTCGGCTTCCGCTGCAGGTACTGCGTGATGTCCAGCAGCCCCGCGGCCTCGCGCACTTTGCGGTCGATGCCGTCTTTCGATTCCTTCCGCATCTTCAGCGCGAAGGCGATATTGTCGAACACGCTCATATGGGGATAGAGGGCGTAGTTCTGGAACACCATCGCGATGTCCCTGTCCTTGGAATACACGTCGTTCACGAAATTGTCGCCGATGTACAGCTCGCCGCTGCTGATCTCCTCCAGCCCCGCGATCATGCGCAGGAGCGTCGATTTGCCGCAGCCGGAGGGGCCGACAAGCACCACGAACTCCTTGTCCGCTATTTCCAGCGAGAATTCCTGCACCGCCACGGTGTCCCTGCCGTACACTTTTTTGATATTGCGCAATGACAAATTGGCCATGTTATGACGCCTCCCAAAATGTGCGCACCATGATGTCCTGTGCATGATTCCCGAACTTTTTCCCGAACAGGGTCAGCCCGCCCGCGTTCTTCGCGTCCTCTGCGACCTCGAACCGGAGACTCCAGTACTTGTCCGCCTCCCCCACGAGGCTGTCCAGGGGGATGTCCGCCGCCTTCACCCCGTCCAGCATGACGCCTTCGCGCGTGATCCGCACCGTTTTCAGCAAGCCGTACTGGTTGGACGGCCACCACTCCGGCGTGAGTTTGCCGCGCTTCGCGCCGTAGTCGCCGGGGCTGGTCCAGGTGAACAGCGCCGCGCCGTTGAAATGCACCGTGATGTCGGACGGCCAGACGTCGGCGAAATCCGGCGCCTCGGACGAAATCTCGAAGGACAGCTCCACCTCCAGCAATTTCTGCCCCGGCGTGGAATAATTCGGCCACCGGTATTCCACATACCCGCACGTGAACCAGAGGAGCTGGGCGTTCAGGCGCTCCGTCTCCCAGAACACCCTGGGGTCGTCGCGGAAGCCGATGATGCCCTTCTCCGTCGCCAGCCCGCAGGTGGGCGTCCCCTCGATCAGGCAGTAGCTCCCGACCGGGATGGACGAGGACTGCACCGTCGGCAGCCCGCGCCGGCGGTAATCCAGCATCACCCGGTATTCCGCGAAGACGAGGGTGCAGATTTTGCTGACCGATCCGTTCCGGTTCACCATCCGCGTCGTCACCAGGCCCGCGTCCTCCAGCTTCTTGACGTGCTTGATCATGATCGGGCTGCTGATGCCGACGCGGTCGGCCAGTTGCTTGATGTTCAACTCCTCCTCCGACAGCAGGCGGACGATTTCGAGGCGCACGCCGCTCGCCAGCGCTTCAAAGAACGCGATGTTCTCCGGTATCGCGGAAATAAGCATTCGGAGACCTACCCTTTCACGCCGCCCGCCGTCATGCCGGCGATGAAATACTTCTGGAACAGCAGGAAGAGGACGACGACCGGAATCACCGAAAACACCGCCCCCGCGATCAGCACGTCGTAGTTGTTCCCGTACGGCGTGATGAGCGTCGACAGGCCGATGGACAGGGTGATCTTGTCCTTTGAACTCAAAACGATGAGGGGCCAGAGGAAGTTGTTCCAGCTGTTCATGCCGACGAATATCCCCATCGCCGCGAACGCCGGCTTCATCAGGGGGAAGATGATGCGCATGAAAATCCCGTACTCGCTGCACCCGTCCACCCTCGCGGCGTCGAGGAAGTCCTTCGGGATGCCGGAGAGATACTGCCGGAAGAAGAATATCGGCAGCGGCGCGGCCGCGAACGGCAGGATGATGCCCCACATGCTGTCGATAAGCCCCAGTTTGATGATAAGCTGGTAAAGCGGCAGCATGATGATTTCCATCGGCACCATCATCGTGAGGAGGACGCACACGAACAGGAGATTCTTGAAGCGGAAATTGTACATCGCGAAGCCGTAGCCGACGAAGGCGCTGACGACGAGCGTGATCGCCGTCTGCGCCAGCGTGATGATCAGGCTGTTCTTGAACCAGGTGAAGTACAGCGTCTTGTCGCTGAAGAGGTAGACGTAGTTGTCCAGCGACATGACGGAGGTGTCGAGGTTGAGCCCTATTCCCTGCCGCATGACCTCCTTGCCGGGCCTGAGCGACGCCAGGAAGATGCTGATGAACGGCGTGAGGATGATTATCGCCATCACGACGAAAATAATGAGCATGACGGCCGAATGGAGGGTGAACCGCGATCGTTTTGTGTCGTCCATGTCAGGCGTCCTTCTTGAAAAGTCCGGCGAACTTGAGCTGGATCAGAGTGACGGTCAGCACCAGCACGAGGAGCGTCAGGCCGATGGCGGAGCCGTAGCCGAAGTTCGCCTGTTCCCAGCCGAGGCGGTAGATGTAGCCGACGATGGTGAGCCCCGATCCTCCGGGCGAGCGGTTGCCGTTGAAGAGCAT
>QMCE01000880.1_pt1 | contig 16044 bp, 18 predicted proteins | sample 1821851 | NCBI WGS metagenome assembly QMCE01 (sample SAMN09453174, study PRJNA476694) | Termite gut metagenome, whole genome shotgun sequencing project. | isolation source: worker | host: Odontotermes sp. | place: South Africa:Pretoria | collected 2016-01-28
GCCGACGTGATGTTCAACTCGTCGCTGTTCTACGAGATATCGGTCCTGCGGCGGTTCGTCGAGCCAATGCTCCACGAAGTGCCCGACACCCTCCCCGAACACGCCGAAGCACGGCGGCTGCTCAAATTCCTCGACAACTTCATACCCATCGACCCGCACGAAATACCCCCCACATCCATCCTGCGCGAATTCATCGGAGGAAGCAGTTTTAAATACTGATGAAGAGGATTATTGGGGCAACAGTGCTGGCGATAGCCGGATCGTCGGCCGCTGCCCGGCAAGTGGCGTAACGAGCGTTGGACACGGATCACGGCCGAAGGCGTACAGGCCTCGATAAGATGAGCAGATCGAGAAAGGCCGTATTGGAATCCATTCTAAACATAGACGCGGCGAAACTACCGGAGTTCGAATGGGGCGGCACCACCGTAGCAATAATAAAATACATAGACTACATCTCTCCCGAGATCGGCCTTGTACGTCGCGAAAAACTCAAATGATACTTTATTCGCCCTCGGCAGGCGCGCCGTTGTCAAAGATGGCGCGGGGAAGTTGATCGATCCTGTTAATATAGGTTATCTCGATGCCCTTTGGGGGCTTGGGCAGCGACTTGCGCAAGTAACCCGAAACAATGATCCGGCGGAAACCGAGGCGCGCGGCTTCGGCTATACGCTGTTCGCTGCGGGGTGCGGGGCGCACCTCGCCCGAAAGCCCAACCTCCGCAGCACAGCAAACCCCATCGTCGACAGGGCGGTCGAAATACGACGACACTACAGCCGCAACAACTGCCAGGTCAAGGCCCGTATCGGCGATCTTGAACCCGCCCGCGAAGTTCAGGAAAACGTCTTTCTGGTGCATCTTCAGCCCCACGCGTTTCTCCAGCACCGCGATCATCATGTTCATTCTTTTGAAATCATAACCCGTCGACGAACGCTGCGGGGTGCCGAATGCGGCGTTCCCCACCAGCGCCTGCACCTCGATAAGGTATGCCCTCAGCCCATCTACCGCCGCGCCCACGGCAATGCCGCTCAGGGGCTCGTCGTAATGGGTCAGCAGTATTTCCGAAGGATTGTCGACCCCGTGAAGGCCGTCGCCGCGCATCTCGAAAACGCCGATCTCGAACGTCGCGCCGAAACGGTTCTTAACCCCGCGTAATATCCTATATATATTATTATTGTCGCCCTCGAACTGCAACACGACATCGACGATATGTTCCAATATTTTAGGCCCCGCGATAGAGCCCTCCTTCGTGATATGGCCGATAATGAATATCGTTATCCCATAGGTTTTCGCGACCTTCAGCAACGTCGCGGCGCACTCCCGGATCTGCGAAACACCGCCCGCCGCCGAATCCAGAACCTCGCTGTAAACCGTCTGGATAGAGTCTATAACCACCATGTCGGGCTTCTGCTCCTCGATCTGGCGTACGATATTCTCCAGCAGCGTCTCGCCGTAGATCATGCACTCTTCATTGTGGACGCCCAACCTCTCGGCCCTCATCCTGATCTGCTGCGGCGACTCCTCGCCCGAAACATAAAGTGTGCGCAATCCATTCTCCGCGAGGGCGATCTGTAAGCTCAACGTCGATTTTCCGATACCCGGCTCCCCGCCCAGAAGAATCAACGACCCCGGCACAGCACCGCCGCCCAGTACCCTGTTGGCCTCTCCGATACCCAAATCTATGCGCGGATGCTCGGCGCGGTCGATATCGCCCACCCGCAACGGTTTGTTCGCCGGGTCGCGCCTAACGGGAGCATTCACGCTCTCGCGCGACACGACCTCTTCCACGATGGTGTTCCACTCGCCGCACGCCGGACAACGCCCCATCCACTGCGACACCTCGTTGCCGCAATCCTTACAGAAAAATGCCTTCTTAACCTTTGCCACGGGACGATTTTAATTAGATTTCCTTTCTACTTTTTGGCCAGCAAAAAGTAGCAAAAACTGGCCCGCCATCGCGCAAGCCCATTAGTTATTTTATTATGAATCTGTAAATGTCGTTCCAGGTGACGGCAAGGATCAGGGCAAGGAGAATGAACAGGCCCACTATCTGCGCACGTTCGAGGAACTTGTCGCTCGGCTTGCGGCGGGTAACAACCTCGTACAGCAGGAACAATACGTGCCCGCCGTCCAGGGCCGGGATGGGCAGAATATTCGCGACCGCCAGCATCACCGACAGCAGCGCCGTCATATCCCAAAATATACCCCAATGCCACTGCCCGGGGAACAGATTGCCGATGGCTATAAACCCGCCGACCGACTTATACGCGCCCGATTCGGGTTTGACCAACAACTTCAGGTTCTTCCAATAAGTCGCGATCCGGTTGCCGGCACGCTCGATACCTGCGGGGATGGATTGCAGGAAGGTATAATGTTTGGTTTGCTCGGCCAGGTAACGCCCGTAATCGTAAGGAGCGGCGCCGAGAGTGCCCTCCGCCGAAACCGCGACCGACAGCGTATCATGCACACCGCCGCGCACGACCACCAACGGCACCGTCTGCCCTTTCGAGGCCTGGAACTCGCGGCGGAACTCGTCGAAGAACATCATAGCCTTATCGCCTACCGCAACCAACGAGTCTCCGACAGCCAAGCCGGCCGCTCGTGCACCCGTACCTTCGATGACCTGCGCCACGACGAACGGTGTTCGCGGGTAGATAAAAGCCGCATCGTTCAGAACATCCTCGGCCATCTCGCGCGGGATCTGCACCGTCAGCACCTCGCCGCCGCGCTCTACCTCGATCGGCGGCAGGTTGTCGAGAACTATCGCAAGGCGGATATCCTGCCAACGCTCCATCGTCTGTCCGTCGACCGTCAGCACTTTATCGCCGTCCACAAACCCTGCCCGGTGCCCCAGGTCGCTGAACATATATCCGTACTTCACATCCTCCGGCGCAACATAGCGGTCGCCCCAGCGATGGCTGATACCTATATATACTACGACCGCAAGAACGAGGTTCATGATCACACCGCCGGTCATGATCAGCAGGCGTTGCCACGCGGGCTTACTGCGGAACTCCCACGGCTGCGGCTCGCCCTTTAGCTGCTCGGTGTCCATACTCTCATCGATCATACCGCTGATCTTGCAATAGCCGCCGATGGGCAGCCAACCCACACCGAACTCCGTTTCGCCGATCCTGAACTTCACCAACGAAACTCCCCAGGCATCCCAAAATATATAAAACTTATCGACCCGCACACCGAAAAGGCGCGCGAAAAGAAAATGCCCCAGCTCGTGAATGAAGATCAGCAGCGAGAGGCTAAGAACGGTTTGCAGGATTTTAATTACGATTTCCATAGTTTTTCGATCTGTTGTTGCGCAATACGTGTTGCCTCCGAATGGTGCGCCGGGCAGTCGGAGAGGGTTAGTGTAGTAACGTGCGGTGCGTGCTCCATCGTATATTCCACGATGCGGGCGATATCGGTGAAACCTATCTTCCCGCCGAGGAACGCCTCGACTGCCGCCTCGTTTGCCGCGTTGAGCATGCAGCCCGCGTTGCCGCCCATCTCCAATGCCTTGTACGCGAGATTCAGGCAGGGGTATTTCGTCATATCTGGTTCGCGGAAAGTCAGTTCGGTGAGCCTCGGGCGGTCGCCCCCGAGCGGCAGCCGCTGCGGGTAGGTGAGCGCGTACTGTATCGGCAGGTGCATATCCGGCGTGCCCAACTGCGCCATCACCGCGCCGTCGGCGAACTCGACCATCGAATGCACTATCGACTGCGGGTGGACCAACACCTCGATCCGCTCCGGCCCCACACCGAACAGCCACCGCGCCTCCATCACCTCGAAGCCCTTGTTCATCATCGTCGCCGAGTCGATGGTCACCTTGCGCCCCATGTTCCAATTGGGGTGTTTCAGTGCCTGTTCGGGGGTCATTTTATGCAGCTCCGCCGCCGGGGTGTCGCGGAACGCCCCGCCCGACGCGGTAAGTATTATCTTCTCCACGGGGCTGGCCTCGCCCTGAAGACATTGGAATATCGCCGAGTGCTCCGAATCGACGGGGATTATCGGGGCGTTATTCTGTGCCGAAAGCTTTATCAGCGCCTCGCCCGCCACGACCAGGCTCTCCTTGTTTGCCAGCGCCACCGCCTTGCCCGCTCCCAGCGCGGCAGCCGTCGCGGAAAGCCCCGCGAAACCCACAACCGCGTTGACCACAACATCGACCCCGCCACCCGACGCGACCTGCGCCACGGCATCCTCGCCACCATAAACTTTCACCGGCAGGCCGGCCAACGCCTCTCTCAACGCCGGCAGATGCTCCGTCCGCGCGATGACCACACTGTCGGGCATAAACTCGCGCACCTGTTCGGCAAGCAGCCGCCAATTATCGTTCGCTGTCAGCGTCACGGCCTCGAACAGCCCGTCCCACGCACGCAGCACATCGAGTGTTTGCGTCCCGATCGACCCCGTCGACCCCAAAACAGCCACCCTCCGCCGCATCAGAAAACAACGTAATTTTCGGGGTTCACGGGGTTGCCGTTCTGCCACAGTTCGAATTCGAACATCGCCGCGCCCTGGACTATCGCCCCCAGCACCTCGCCGCGGCGCACACGAGCACCCGTAGCGACCAACGACTGCGACAGATGGCGATATATGGATATCTGGTTATTGGGATGTTGCACCTGTACCGTATGCCCCTCGCCGACGGTCAGTTGCGATACTATCACCGTGCCCGCATCCACGGCCAGCACCTGCTGCTCCAGACTGGTGGCGACACGTACACCGAAACGCCCATCCGACGGGCTGAAACCCGCCTCGACCGTACCGCGCACAGGCGCCTGCATACCGCTCTCCTGCGAAACCTGAGTATTCAATCCGTAGATGCCGTTGCCCTCCATCTGGCTGCGAAGTACCGAATCCGCCGCATTGGGAGCGACAGTCTCGCGGCGCGCTACACGCACCGTATCGTCGGCAGTCACCACATCGTGCACGACCGGGGTACGGCCCTCCATGATCAGCGAGAGGTCGTAGCTCCACGCCTCGATATCGGCCATGCGCTGCGAAATGGAATCTACGCGAAGGATATTACGGATCATAGTTTCGCGTTGCTTGCTGCCCGAGTATCCGGGCACGAGGTTCAGCAGCGGCGTGTAGGCCGCCAGGGTCAGGATCACGACGAACAAAACCACCAACGCACCGACCGACACACCCAATAGCTTGAGGGGCGAAATGAAAATATGCCACAACTCGTTATGGTTATGCTCGTCGCTGACACCGATACGGAGCTTATTCCGCAAGTCGTTAAGTTTCAACATGAGTGCAAAGATAATGATTAATAGGCAATAGCAAGAGCAAACCCCGCCACCCGAGGAGAAAAATCGGCAGGAATGGGATTTTACTCGATAAAAATGACTATATTTGTGAATTATGAGAAAACTTTTATTCCTCACAGCAACCATCATGCTCGCGGCGTGCAGCGGCAAACAAACCGACAATAACGGTAAAAAACTATCGTCGGCAGGCGCACCGTACGAGATAGTGGTCGTAGCCGAGGGACGCGACTGGAACGCGGCAGCGTTGGGCGATACCATCCGTGCGGCACTTAGCGCGCCCGTGCCGCAGATAAACAGCTACGAGCCGCAGTTCGATGTGTTCCATATAATGCCGCAAGGGTTCGACCAGACAGTGCGGCGGAACGGAAACCTGATGATCGTGCAGTTGGGAGAAAAATATAAACGCGCCGAACTCGCGGAACGGCCCGACGAATTCGCATCGCCGCAAATGGTGGTCTACGCCGTGGCACCCGACGCCGCAACATTGGCAAAATACATCGGCGAACACGGAGAGGAGTTGCGCGAGATGTTCAACGGGGCGGAACTAAAACGCTGGCTGGCGCTCGCCCGGAAAGCGCCGTCGGTCGATATGCAGGCGCGGGTGAACGAGAAATTCGGCATCGGTATTGCTCTGAATAACGGTTATATCCTCGGCAAAGAGGCGCAGGACTTTCTGTGGATGCGGTTCCGCTACCCCGAGGCAGACCAGGAACTGACCATATACAGCTACCCCGTCGAGGGCGAACTGACGGTGGAGAACCTCGTAGCAGCGCGCGACAGGTTTGTGGCCCTGATCCCGGGCGAGGTGCCCGATTCGCATATGATCACGGCTACGGAATTCACAGAGCCCGTCGTGAAGGAGGTCACCATCAACGGCCGCGTGTGGGCCGAGATGCGCGGGCTGTGGGAAGTGAAGAACGACTTTATGGGCGGGGCGTTCGTGAGCTACTCGACGGTGGTAGACGGACGTGTGCTAACAATCGACGGCGCGGTGTTCTCGCCGTCGCCGTACAAAATGAAACGCAACCTGTTGCGGCAGTTGGAGAGTGTGGTTTATAGTGTAAAGATATGAAAGTAGCGATAGTAGGCGCCTCGGGCGCGGTCGGGCAGGAACTGATGAGGGTGCTCGACGAGAGGGATTTTCCGGTCACGGAACTCGTATTGTTCGGCTCGGCAAGGAGCGCGGGACGTAAATACATGTGGCGCGGCAAAGAACTGACGGTCAAAGAATTACAGCATAACGACGACTTCCGCGGCGTGGACATTGCATTCCTGTCGGCGGGCGGCGGCACGTCGATAGAGTTCGAAAAAACGATAACAAAGCACGGCGCACTGATAATCGACAATTCGAGCGCATTCCGCATGGACGACGACGTGCCCCTCGTGGTGCCCGAAGTGAACGCCGCGGACGCTCTCGACACGCCACGTAACATTATTGCAAACCCAAACTGCTCGACAATACAGATGGTTGTATTGCTCGCGGCAATCGAGCGGCTGTCGCATATCGAACGTGTGCACGTGTCGACGTACCAGGCCGCGAGCGGCGCTGGCCAGAGCGCAATGGACGAGCTGTTCGAACAGGAGAAAGCGCTCGTCGAAGGCCGCGAACCACACGTCGAGAAATTCGCATACCAGCTCGCCAACAACCTCATCCCGCAGATCGACGTCTTCACCGACAACGGGTACACCAAAGAGGAACTGAAAATGCATAACGAGACACGCAAGATTCTACACAGCGATGTGACGGTTTGTGCGACGTGCGTGCGTGTGCCGGTGATGAGGAGCCACTCCGAGAGCGTGTGGGTGCAGACCGCCGAGCCGCTGGATTTGAAAGACGTGCGTGCGGCGTTCGAGGCTATGGATGGCGTGGTGGTCATCGACAACCCCGCCGCGCGCGAGTACCCCATGCCGCTGCTCTCGTCGGGCAAAGACCCCGTATACGTCGGCCGGCTGCGCGCCGACCTCACCGACCCGCGCGGCCTGACGTTCTGGTGCGTCACCGACCAGATACTCAAAGGAGCGGCCCTCAACGCCGTCCAGATCGCCGAGTGCGTGCTCGCACAGAGCAGATAATGAGTTAGCGCTACATTGGAGCGTTAGTGTGGGCCGCCCGAATGGGCGGCCTTATGCGATTTTGCTCCACGCAAAATCGCACAGTTCGCGTCCTTGCCCGGCGACTTACTGCATCACGGCTCACCGTATCATTTTTTTCCTTATATTTGCACCATCTCACCTTTGTAATAATATTTTTCGCGCAAATCCGTTGGCAGGAGGTAAAGCCTCCGGAGCCGGCGTGTTTGCGCATTCCCGATTAGAAAGGTGAGATGTTTTAATCCCGGAGGCCTATTTTTTTGACGCTAACCCGTCGCGAATTGGGCAGTAAATTCAAAAACTTTTTTACGTTTTCGCGCGCCGAAATGCGCGGCGTGTTGTGGTTGCTGCCACTGCTGGCCGTCGTAGCCGTGATCCTCACATTCGCAAACCGTCCGCGTTTCGAGAAAAGTTTCGTGCAGCAGGTCGAAGAGACCGCATCGGCCGCGACCACGCGTTATACGCCAACTCCCGCCCCCGAAATCCCTCGCACATACGCGCCTCGACGCGAAAGCAGAATGCCACGTGCGATCGCGACGTTCGACCCCAACGCTCTGGATGTCGACGGGTTTGTGGCGTTGGGAGTCTTCTCGCGGCGGCAGGCCGAGGTGATCGTCAAGTACCGCGCGTCGATAGGCGGGTTTCGCACCGTGGAGGACTTCGCGAAATGCTACGTGGTGTCGGACGGCACGATGGAGCTGCTTAAGGACAAAATTGTGATCGCGGCACCGAAAACCATACCGGCCGAACGTGTACTTGTGGAACTGAATACCGCCGACTCGACAACCCTGCGCACGGTAAGCGGCATAGGCGACAAGCTGGTAGTCAGGATATTAGACTACCGAGAGCGGCTCGGAGGGTTCGTCAGCGCCGGCCAATTGCACGAGATCCCGGGGATGTATCCCGAGAATTTCGAGCGCATAGCAACACAAATTTCGGTCGATAGTTGCATAATTCGAAAAATTGATATTAACTTTGCATCCCCCGAGGCGCTCGGCAAACACCCGTACATAACCGCCGAAGGACTACGTAAAATACTGAAACACAGGCAACTGAAGGGAGGTTGGCGTACAACAGAAGAGCTGATAAACGAAAATATTCTGACACAGCAGCAGGCCGAAAAGCTTGCGCCATACCTCATTTTTAACTAAAAAACTTTACAGAAATGATAGTAATGCCGATCAAAGAGGGCGAAAACATCGAACGCGCACTCAAAAAATTTAAACGCAAATACGAAAAAACAGGCGTCCTCAAAGAGCTCCGAGCACGCCAATACTTCACAAAACCCTCGATCTCGAAGCGCAAAGCAAAGCTCCACGCAATATACGTAGAGCAGATGCACCGCAACGAAGAAGAATAGCGCGTACTTTCCCGGCCGCACCTGCGGCGTTACACTTAGGCCCGAAATGCTCACATACGCTCAGTATGCTGCGCTTTCGGGCCTTTCGCGTGCCTTGCATCTGCAACCGATAAAGTGCGCTCAACGCTCATTCCCCCTCTTCGAGGAAGAAAATATCGTTCACCGGCTTGTCGAACAGGCGCGAGATCTTCAACGCCAACATCGTCGAAGGCACATACTTCCCCGCCTCCATAGCATTTATAGTCTGGCGGCTGACACCGATCAGCTCGGCCAACTGCTGCTGCGTGAGGTCCAATTCCGCACGCCCTACTTTCAACCTATTTTTCATGGCGAGAACGGAATAAGACAATGTTAAACCTGATGATAAAGAGTATCAACACAAAGTATATGGCATAAGGAATACCGCCCGTGCCCATTCCGCCGGTGAACTCCCAAACCGACATGGCAAGGTACAAGACGAACGACCCTATCGTCGCCCAGATCAACGAGTCGCCGCGCAGTTTCATAATGTACTCGTCCTCGACCTTCTCGCGCGAAAAAGCGATCAGCAGCAGCGAGGTGATAGCCCACGCCGAGAGGATTATCGCGAATGTGGTGCTGACCAAAAAGTTATTCAACCACGGGGCTATATCCCTCGACGGGATGTAAGTACCCGATGCGTTGTCCCAGGTCCATGTCAGGCGATTTCCCGATGTGATGATCAGATAGAGGGCGATGATCGCCAGCATTACCCACCCGACCTTCTTAAAGGCGTGCGGCAAAAGATAACGGTTTGTTTTCATGATGATTTATTTTTTACTCTTTGATTCGCGGCGCAAGCGGAAAAGTTTTATATTGAAAATCGCAACATACAACACCAAAACGGTGAACATATTACAGGCCATAAACCCGAAATACTTGAACCCATAAAACAACAGCGACCCAATGACGACAATGATATAGCTCGCTATTACGGCAGAGATCAGCGAATCGCCTCGCAATTTCATAATGTATTCGTCTTCGACCTTTTCGCGTGAGAAACCTATCATCAACAAGGCTATCGAAAAGCCGACCGGCAGGATAGTGTAAAGATAATTATAGATGCGTACAGGCATCGGGTTAGCCCAAGAATTATCGCTATCCCAAATTCGGAAAAGCCAATCCAACGCATCTATCTCCCACGCAAAATATAACACCAACGGAATAAATAACAACCACCCGACCTTCTTAAAGGCGTGCGGCAAAAGATAACGGTTTGTTTTCATTGTAATTTGGTTTTTTGATTACATCGCAAAGGTAAAACATACTTTACAATTAAACAAGTATTTCTTACAAATTGTTTTGATATTTTTACAAATACTTGTTCGGAGGGCCATTTTTTGTGGGTCACGAAGCGGCCTTATGCGTGAGGGCTACTCGCGCTCTGGCAGGCGAACAAAGTGAACCGTAATGCAGTGAGCCGCCGGGTAAGGACGCGCAACGAGCATCGCGAGAGTAGCAGTCCGCCGCTGTGGGGCGGCGGCGCACTGCAGGTTTTGCTCTGCAAAACCCATGCTACGCGATGAAGAAATATTAAGCGGCCGCCAGGGATGATGGCTCACCGTTTATTGACATCGCCCATAGAGCCCCTCTCTTCGCAGCGCACTAAATTAACCATTAGTTAATTATCTTTGCATTATGCTCGACCGGTTTTTGACATATATTCGTGCGGAGCGGCGCTACTCGGAGGCGACGGCGGCGGCCTATAGTCGCGATATACGGCGGTTCATGCAATTCCTTAACGTCGACGAGCAGGCGTTCGACCCGCAACTTACGACCCCCGACGATATCCGTAAATGGATCATAAGCCTCACCGGGAGCGGCCTGAGTGCATCGTCGGTCAACCGTATGACGAGTTCGTTGCGGGCGTTCTTCCGCTGGCTGCGCAAAACCGGCGCCGTCGAGGGGGATCCGTTCCTGCGCATAGGCCAACAACGCAAACCGTCGAAATTACCCTCATACGTACCCGAGGCCCAGATGAGGTCGCTGGTCGAACAACCCGTGGCGGAAGACTTCGAGAGTGAGCGTAACGCACTGATAATCACTTTGTTCTACGCCACCGGGATACGCCTCGCCGAGCTTGTCGGCATACGCCGAAGCGACTTCTCGGACGGCTACGGCGAACTACGCATAATCGGCAAAGGCAACAAGGAGCGCGTGGTACCCATTATAGAATACGCGCGCGCGCGAATACGCGAACATATAGAGAGAATTAAGGCGGAAAATATTTGCACGGCTGCGGATAATTTCTTATTTTTAACCCATAATGGAGGCGCGCTTTCGCGATCGGCATTATACCGTATAGTACGCGCGGAACTCGCCGCGGCAGGTGTCCAGGGCAAACGTAGCCCGCACGTATTGCGCCACACGTTCGCGACACATATGTTGGAAGACGGAGCCGATATGCGCGAGATACAGGAGATACTGGGCCATACGTCGCTGGCCGCGACACAAGTCTACACACACAACAGCATCGCGCGACTGAAAGAAGTATACCGCGGAGCACACCCGAGAGGAAAGAAAAAATGACTAAAAAAATGACTATGAAAACAACTAAGAACCACTGGGACAAAGAGGCAGTGGCGGTCACCGTGATAACGACGATTGCAATTCTGATAATAATGCCGCTGTGCTTATGGTCTGCCCCCATCGCACTGAAATTGATAATTGGCGCATTAATTGCCGTGCCGTTAGTGTGGATCGCCTGCCTGACACCGCGGTCGCTGACGGTGAGCGATGCGGGCGTGGAGCTGCGGCGGGTTGTCGGGAGATTGAAAATCCCTGCGGACGAAATAGTCCGAATGCGCGAGGTAATGCCCGAAGAGTTCAAAGGGGCGATACGCATTGCGGGAAGCGGCGGCTTTTGCGGCTACATAGGAAAGTTCCGAAACAAGAGGCTCGGAAATTTCACCCTCAACATCACCGAGCAGCGTAACATGATAATGGTCGAAACAAAAAAGAAAAAATATATTTTTAACGGGATGCTCGATCAATGATGGACGCGCGCCGTCATCGATCACTAACCTCTAATAACTACAACGCTATGAACGTAAAAATCCAATCCGTGCATTTCGATGCAGACAAAAAATTGATCGACTTTACCGAGGCGAGGGTCAACAAACTCGAACGGTTCGCCGACGACGCCGCAGGAGCCGAAGTAACCCTCAAGATCGACAAAGACCACGAACACGGCAATAAAGTCGCAACTATCATCGTTAGCGTCAAAGGCCCCGACCTGGTTGCCGAGGGCCGCGCACGGTCGTTCGAAGAGGCCGTGGACACCGCCGTGGAAGCGCTCAAGCGCCAGATCGAGAAACACGACCGCAAGTAATAAAAAGATCGCGCGGCAAGAACGGGCGCGGGGTATGATCCCCGCGCCCGTCGCCGTGTACGCCGGGTGGTAATTTTTTGGGGCGAAAAGTTGTGCGATTACAAAAAGAGTTGTACATTTGCGGTCGCGTTTGTCCGGTTTCAGGTGCATTTGGGTGCTCGAAAAATTTGGAAAATCGGAAAATAGTTCTTACCTTTGCACCCCTCGGAACATCTGCCGATGTAGCTCAGTTGGCCAGAGCAGCTGATTTGTAATCAGCTGGTCGGGGGTTCGAATCCCTCCATCGGCTCGAAAAGAGGGTGCGGAAGAGAAAAATAATCCGACGAAGTCGGACGGATTTAGCGCAGGTGAGAGGGCGAACTTGTTCGACGGAGCGACTGCGATAAAGACGATTAGATTGCGGAGCAATATTATTTTTCGAAATCGCAGCCAGAGTTTCGGCAAGCCACCCCGAAAGGGATCGGCGAGCGCAGAGCGAGCCAATTCCCCGGATGCGAAGGGACACGCGAGCGCCTTTGTGCGAGCCAATTCCTCGGACGCGACAGGATACGCGAACATCATTTTGTTCGTCAATTCCTCGAACGGGAAGCGAGACAGTTAGTTCTTAAGATAGTTTTGGGAGAATACCAGAGTGGCCAAATGGGGCAGACTGTAAATCTGCTGACGTACGTCTTCGGTGGTTCGAATCCATCTTCTCCCACAAACAGGTTGCGAAATTCACACACCCGGAGGGTGTCGGTATCGGAATGATCCTGCGCGCCGAACTTGTTCGAGCGAGCGAGGATTATTATGATACCGATGCTACTGCGAAACAGAGTGAATTTAGCAGACTGTTTTTCAGGGGCTCCGCGGGAGCGGAGTGGATCGGCGAGCATCTTTTTGCGAGCCAATTCATGAATCCCCCTAATTTTTTGCGGAAGTAGCTCAGTTGATAGAGCATCAGCCTTCCAAGCTGAGGGTCGCGAGTTTGAGCCTCGTCTTCCGCTCAAAACCTACAGGAAAGAGAACAACACATAAAAAACATAAAACTATGGCTAAAGAAAAATTTGACAGGTCCAAACCGCACGTTAACATCGGTACCATCGGACACGTAGACCACGGTAAAACTACCCTTACCGCAGCTATTACCACCGTTCTGGCTAAAAAAGGCCTCTCGGAACTCCGTTCGTTCGACTCGATCGACAACGCTCCCGAGGAGAAAGAGCGCGGTATAACGATCAACACCTCGCACGTCGAGTACCAGACCGCTAACCGTCACTACGCTCACGTCGACTGCCCCGGCCACGCCGACTACGTTAAGAACATGGTTACCGGTGCCGCCCAGATGGACGGCGCGATCCTCGTAGTTGCAGCTACCGACGGCCCCATGCCGCAGACCAACGAGCACGTGCTGTTGGCGCGCCAGGTAAACGTTCCTAAAATCGTCGTGTTCCTTAACAAGTGCGACATGGTGGACGATGCCGAAATGCTCGACCTGGTCGAGATGGAGGTTCGCGACCTGCTCAGCAAATATAACTTCGACGGCGACAACGCTCCCGTGATCCGCGGTTCGGCTCTCGGTGGACTGAACGGCGAGGCTACATGGGAAGACAAGATCATGGAGCTGATGGACAGTGTCGACACTTACATTCCGATTCCTCCGCGCGAGAACGAGAAACCGTTCCTGATGCCCGTCGAGGACGTATTCTCGATCACCGGCCGTGGTACAGTTCTTACGGGCCGTATCGAAACCGGCGTTATCCACGTGGGCGACCCCGTAGAGATCGTAGGTCTGGGCGAGCTGAAAACTTCGACCTGTACAGGTGTGGAGATGTTCCGCAAGCTGCTGGACCAGGGCGAGGCCGGCGACAACGTAGGTCTTCTGATGCGCGGTATCGACAAGAAAGAGGTTAAGCGCGGTATGGTCGTTGCGAAACCCGGTTCGATCAAACCCCACACGAAGTTCGAGGCAGAGGTTTACATCCTCAAGAAAGAGGAAGGTGGCCGCCACACTCCGTTCCACAACAAGTACCGCCCGCAGTTCTACCTGCGCACACTCGATATCACGGGTGAGGTCGACCTGCCCGCAGGTGTGGACATGGTTATGCCCGGCGACAACGTGACGATCACCGTAACGTTGATCTACGAGGTTGCTATCAACGTCGGTTTGCGTTTCGCTATCCGCGAGGGCGGCCGTACGGTAGGTGCCGGCCAGATCACGAAGATCCTCGAATAATCTTCGAAAGACTGAAACGTCAGGCGAAGGGGGCCTTAGAAATAAGGCACCCCTTTCTTGGCGTCGGAAGTTACACGAGTGTAGTTCAAGGGTAGAATAGCGGTCTCCAAAACCGTTGATGGGAGTTCGAATCTCTCCACTCGTGCCAGAGGCCGGGGCGAGAAATAAATAGCCACGTAGTGGCGCGATGACGGAACCGTGGTACATGTCTCGTTCGGGATGATAGATAGAAGAAATAAATAACCGATATAATGGGTTTAGTAAGTTACGTCAAGAACTCGTACAACGAGTTGGTTCACAAAGTTACGTGGCCGTCGATCAAAGAGCTTCAGAGTTCGGCTCTGGTCGTGATGATCGCCGCGTTGGTTATTGCCGTTGTCGTTCTGGTCATGGACCTGGCATTCGACGGCATCATGCAGTTTATCTACAAATTGCTCTACTAAGGCGATGGGTGACACAGGGTTGAAACAGTGGTATGTGGTTCGTGCCATAGGCGGTAAAGAGAAGAAGGTCAAGGAGTACATCGAGTCCGAGATCAAGCACAGGCATCTGGAAAACCAGATCACACAGGTGCTGATCCCGACCGAGAAGGTCTATTCTATCCGCAACGGCAAGAAAGTGAGCAAGGAGAAGGTTTCGTACCCGGGATATGTTTTGGTAGAGGCCGAATTCGTAGGAGAAATCCCTTATATTCTTCGTAACGTACCCAACGTTCTGGGCTTCCTCGGAGACACTAAAGAGGCTGGCAAACAACTGCTCGCGACGCCATTGCGTCCGGCAGAGGTGGCCAGGATCCTCGGCAGGGTCGACGAACTGAGCGTCGGGGAGGAAGAGGCGGAGGTTCCGTTCTTTGTCGGAGAGACGGTAAAGGTGACCGATGGGCCGTTCGCAAGTTTTGCGGGCACCATCGAGGCCGTCGACAACGAAAGGAAAAAACTCACCGTTTCCGTGAAGATATTCGGGCGTAAGACTCCGATGGAGCTTGCGTTTACGCAGGTCGAAAAGGAGTAAAAACACAATTAATTACTTGAATTTCTTCCTTACGCTGCCTCGCTGAAATCCTCATTTACAACAGTAAACTCCGGTTTCAGCTCGTTGCAAGCGTCGAACTTCAAGTTTTAATTGCGTTTTAAGGGAGACGCCTCGGGCGTTTTCGAGTTAACAATTTTTATTAACCAAGGAAAATTATGGCAAAAGAGATTGCTGGATTTATAAAACTCCAGATCAAAGGTGGAGCCGCCAATCCTTCTCCTCCCGTAGGGCCCGCGCTGGGTTCTAAGGGTGTGAACATCATGGACTTCTGTAAGCAGTTCAATGCTCGCACACAGGACAGGGCCGGCAAAGTGTTGCCCGTAATTATAACGGTCTACGGCGACAAGTCGTTCGACTTTATAGTTAAGCAGCCGCCCGTAGCCATACAGCTTAAGGAAGCAGCTGGAATCCAATCGGGGTCGCCGGAACCGAACCGTAACAAGGTCGGTAAGGTTACGTGGGACCAGGTTCGTGCAATAGCACAGGACAAGATGCAGGATATGAATTGCTTCACTGTCGAAGCTGCTATGCACATGGTTGCCGGAACGGCACGCAGCATGGGTATCGGTGTGACAGGCGATTTTCCCGAAACGAAGTAAAATTACGCAGAGATGAGTAAGCTGACAAAGAACCAAAAAGCAGCGCTGAGCAAAATTGAGCCCGAAAAGGCTTATAAATTGAGCGAGGCGGCAGCACTTCTGAAGGATATCACCTACACCAAATTCGATGC
>QMCE01001193.1_pt1 | contig 16040 bp, 15 predicted proteins | sample 1821851 | NCBI WGS metagenome assembly QMCE01 (sample SAMN09453174, study PRJNA476694) | Termite gut metagenome, whole genome shotgun sequencing project. | isolation source: worker | host: Odontotermes sp. | place: South Africa:Pretoria | collected 2016-01-28
CCCACACAGTTGTACATTGATAGAATGTACTGCCACGAAGTAACAAGTCCGCAAGCATTTGAAGGTCTGAGAAACAGAGGATTGAAAGTGTTTCGCCCGCAGCAGATTACCTGTATGCCCGACCATAACATTCCTACCGTAAATCAGGAATTGCCGATACAAGACCCCGTATCGAAAAATCAGGTTGATACGCTGGACAGAAACGCCCGTGATTTCGGCGTGAATTATTACCCGATGGGACATCCTAAAAACGGCGTTATCCACATCGTAGGTCCCGAAAACGGACTTTCGTTGCCCGGAATGACAATGGTTTGCGGCGACTCGCATACTTCCACTCACGGTGCAATGGGCGCTATTGCCTTTGGTATAGGTACTTCCGAAGTGGAGATGGTGCTGGCTACGCAATGCGTGTTCCAATCCCGTCCTAAAACAATGCGTATCAATTTTGAGGGAAAACTTGGAAAAGGCGTTACCGCCAAAGATGTTGCCCTTTATATGATTGCTCAGCTTACGACAGGCGGTGCAACCGGTTATTTTGTAGAATATGCCGGCGAAGTTGTCCGCAATATGACGATGGAAGAACGCCTTACGTTGTGTAACCTTTCTATCGAAATGGGAGCGCGCGGCGGAATGATTGCGCCCGATGAAACCACTTTTGAATATGTGAAAGGTCGCGAATTTGCCCCTAAAGGCGAAGCGTGGGACAAAGCACTGGCATATTGGAAAACCCTGAAAACCGACGAGGGCGCGAAATTCGACAAAGAACTCACTTTCCACGCCGAAGATATTGAACCGATGGTAACTTACGGTACCAATCCGGGAATGGGAATGGGCATCAACGATGCAATTCCGGTGCTGGCAGACAATGTTTCGGCGGCAGAAAAACAATCGTATGAAAAATCGCTCGAATATATGGGTTACCGTGCAGGCGAAAAAATTGCCGGTAAACCGGTTGATTATGTTTTTATAGGTAGTTGTACCAACGGTCGCATTGAAGATTTCCGCGCTTTTGCCAATTTTGTAAAAGGAAAGAAAAAAGCAGGTAATGTTGTTGTATGGATTGTTCCGGGTTCGTGGGCAGTTGATAAACAAATTCGTGAAGAAGGCTTGGATAAAATCCTTGCCGAAGCCGGTATGGAAATCCGCCAACCCGGCTGTTCTGCGTGCTTAGCAATGAACGAAGACAAAGTGCCTGCGGGAAAATACGCTGTTTCAACTTCTAACCGTAACTTTGAAGGCCGTCAAGGTCCGGGAGCTCGTACAATTTTGGCTAGTCCGCTTGTGGCTGCCGCTGCTGCGATTACGGGGAAATTGACAGACCCACGGGAGTTTATGTAGAACGCGGACAACGCAGATGACACGGATTTTTGTAGATTTTTAATTGATGTTTATTATGAAAAAGAAAATTAAAATCCGCGTCATCTGCATTGAAAAAAAGAAATATGCAAAAATCAAATCAGGAAATAATAATTTATAACTCTGACGATGGTAAAACAAAAGTCGCCTTAATGACGCGCGACGGCAATGTTGGGCTGAATCAAAATCAGTTGGCGGAACTTTTTGACACCTCGAAGCAAAATATTAGCTTGCATATTATTAATATATTGAAAGAAAATGAATTAGATCAATTTTCAGTTGTCAAGTATTTCTTGACAACTGTCGCTGACAAAAGGCTTTGTTAGTTGGTAAAGGCAGCGTGAGCAACGCACAAATGGAAAAATTCGCGGAGCAAGTTTATGGGCAGTTTTAACCAAAAACGAAAGGTATTTGAACATGAACAGGCAGATTTAGTCGGCTTACAAGAACTTAAAGCATTGGAAGACGAAATTAAAAATATAAAGAAATGGGTAAATTTGTAATGACTGGTTTTGAAGAATATATAAGACAGGGCGAACCCGATAAAAAGGAAAAGTCGCTTATTTGGCAAACGGCTATCGGCTTGCAGCAGGTTGACGGACTGAAGCCTGCTTATCTGATTGAAACGGCAAGGCAAAATATTGAGGGCAATATTACTTTTGACGAGGTAAAAAAACGCATTGACGCTTATTATAAGGAACATCCCGTAAAAAACGATAACGACCGGACGGAAGAGGCAGACAAAGTTTCCGCCCGGATTGCCGAAGTACTGTCGGAAAAAACTTTTTCATTCACGCCGGCTGAATACTTGAATATTCACAGGCGCCTGTTTAGCGGAATTTATAAATTTGCAGGAAAAATCCGCGATTACAATATCACAAAATCCGAGTGGGTGTTGAATGGCGAAACGGTTTTGTATGCAAGCGCCGACACTTTAAAAGAAACGCTTGAATATGATTTTGAACAGGAAAAAAACTTTAATTACAAAGGATTAAGCCAACTGCAAATCATAGAACATGTTGCACATTTTACTGCATATTTGTGGCAAATTCATATTTTCGGCGAGGGAAACACACGAGCTACAGCTGTATTTTTAATAAAATATCTTCGCAAACTCGGTTTTAAGGATATAAACAATGATATGTTTGCCAAACATTCGTGGTATTTCCGCAATGCGCTTGTCCGTGCCAATTACGAGAATATTACGCAGGGTATTCATAAAACCGGAAAATACCTTGTCCGCTTTCTTTCAAATATATTGCTTGGCGAGGATAATGATTTGAAAAACAGAGAAATACATATTCATTTTGTGGATGCTGTAAATGATGCTACAAATCGAAATGTTGGAGTAAATGCAGAAAAGTTTCCTTTAGATAGTGGTGTAAATAGTGGTGTAAATAGTGGTGTAAAAATTACAGAAATACAGAAAAGTATATTGTTGGTAATTGGAAAAAACAATACTGTAACACAGGCAAAAATTGCTCAAAAACTATCAAAACCTGTCCGTACGATAGAAAACAATATGAAAAAATTAAAGGAAAAAGGCATTCTTTCCCGCATTGGTTCCGATAAAGCAGGACGTTGGGAAATAAACCAAAATATAAACTGTCAGGTAAAGACTAAAGGATAAAAAATATAACAGAGGTAGAAAATAATGCAAATCGAAAAAATTAACGAAAACAAGAAACAGTTCATTGACTTGTTGCTATTGGCAGACGAGCAGGAAAATATGATTGACAGATATTTGCCGAATGGAGACTTGTTTGCTTTATATGATGGTGATTTGAAAAGTATTTGCGTTGTTGTGCCGGTAGACGGCGAAACCTGCGAATTGAAAAACATCGCGACATACGAAAAATATCAAGGCAAAGGCTACGGCAAAGCATTGATAAACTTTATTTCTGATTTTTACAAAAACGACTATAAGGCAATGCTTGCCGGAACAGGTGAAATTCAGTGGATCTTGTCGTTTTATGAAAGTTGCGGATTTGAAAAATCACATCAAGTAAAGAATTTTTTTACGGAGAATTACGATCATCCTATTTTCGAGGGAGAAATACAACTTATTGATATGATTTATCTGAAAAAAGAATTATAAACAGACAGAATGGAGAAAGTAATATCGAGAATAAGAACACTTGGAATCAAGGAGTTAATGAGTGTTGAAAAGCTGGAAGAATTGAACGGCGGCTACATCAATTTGGAAAGTATTTTACCGGATGGCAAAACAGGAAAAATATTGGATGACAAGAAGAAGTATTGGGCAACACAAGTTGAAATATACGGAAGCGAAAAATGTTATGGAGTTGCAGCTGATGAAAATATGATTGCCGTATATAGATATGGTTGTGCCGGTAAGGATAGCGAATTGATTGTATGGGTAAGGTATGAGTAGCCCTCTTAGGGAATGAGGTAAATACAGTTATATATTAATATAAATAAGATAAATAGTAAAAAATGGACAAATTCACAACATTAACAAGTACAGTAGTTCCGCTTCCGATAGAGAATGTGGACACAGACCAAATTATTCCTGCCCGCTTTTTGAAAGCGACTGATAAAAATGGTTTCGGCGATAACCTTTTTGCCGATTGGCGGTACAACAAAGACGGAAGCCCGAAAGCGGATTTTGTATTGAACGACCCGCAATATAAAGGGGCAAAAATCCTTGTAGCAGGTAAAAATTTCGGTTCCGGAAGCAGCCGCGAGCACGCCGCTTGGGCGATTGCCGATTATGGGTTTAAAGTCGTAGTATCGAGCTTTTTTGCTGATATTCACAAGAACAATGAACTCAACAACGGCGTGTTGCCTGTTACGGTTTCGGAGAAATTTCTTACCGGAATTTTCGACAGCGTCAATGCCGATGCAAAAGCAACTTTGACCGTAGATTTGGAGAATCAAAAAATAACCAATAACGCTACCGGAGATTTTGAAAATTTTGACATCAATTCGTATAAAAAAGAGTGTTTTTTGAAAGGTTTTGATGATATTGATTATTTGTTGAACCGTAAGAATTTAATTGAAAAATATGAATCGGAACGCAAGTAATGTAAAAAAACGACTATTTTTTTAAGATAAGATTCATTCACTAACAGTTCGAAGGGTTGAATTATTCAGAGTAAGAATATTTTATTCAACCTTTCGGGTTGTCGCAGAAAGATTTACTTTCCCCAGTTGCTAACGCTTCATTTGGGGATTCATATTCAGCCCTTTGGGCTATTGGTAAAGACGAATCGTATCTTTAAAATTGACTGTTAATTGTGTTATCTACGTTCAAAAAATAAAATTATGAAACCCGCATGAACTAACGTTCGCTAATAGAGAATGAAAATGCTTGCGGGTTCCATACGGCCTTAATGTTAAAAATAAAATATTTACGTATGAATGTTGAAATAATGGATACCACGCTGCGGGACGGAGAACAGACTTCCGGCGTTTCCTTCGGCGTACAGGAGAAATTAGGAATGGCTCACTTCCTACTGGACGAATTGGGTGTTGACCGGCTCGAAATCGCTTCTGCGCGCGTGTCGGAAGGCGAGTACAATACCGTAAAGCGCATTTCCGAGTGGGCTGTCAAACATGGGCATATTGACAAGATAGAGGTACTTGGATTTGTCGATGGTACTGTGTCGCTCAACTGGATCCGGGATGCCGGTTGCAAAGTCATTAATTTATTGACAAAAGGTTCGCGTAAACATGTTACCGAACAGTTGCGTAAAACACCAGAGGAGCATATTCGTGATATTCGCGCGGTGATTAATCTCGCCCAACAGATGGATATTTCCGTCAATATCTACCTCGAAGATTGGAGCAACGGAATGATACATTCGCCCGGATATGTTTACCAGCTGGTTGACGCACTGCGCGATTTGCCGGTAAAACGATATATGCTGCCCGATACGCTCGGTATACTCAATCCGTTTCAAACTTCGGAATTTTGCCGCGAGATGTTAACCCGTTATCCCGGTCTTCATTTTGATTTTCACGCACATAACGATTACGATTTGGCGGTTGCGAATGTCTTTGCAGCTGTTGCTGCCGGTATTCAAGGCATACATACTACGGTAAACGGATTGGGCGAGCGTGCCGGTAATGCTCCGTTGACGAGTGTTTTGGCAGTAATTCACGACCAGCTGAAAAAACGGACAAACGCGCGCGAGGATAAAATGTATCAAATCAGTAAGCTGGTAGAGACTTATTCCGGTATCCGTATTCCAACCAACAAGCCGGTTATCGGCGACAACGTTTTTACGCAATGTGCCGGTGTTCATGCTGACGGAGATTCTAAAAACAATCTTTATTGCAACGATTTGCTGCCTGAACGTTTCGGCCGGGTACGCGAGTATGCACTGGGTAAAATGTCCGGCAAAGCCAATATTCGTAAAAATTTGGAAGCATTGGGTATTAATATTGATGAAGCGGAGATGAACAAGGTTACGAGCCGCATTATCGAGCTTGGCGATAAAAAGCAGTTGGTTACGCAGGAGGATTTGCCGTATATCGTTTCCGATGTATTAAAACACGAGGTTAAGGAACAGAAAATCAAGATTGTAAGTTATTCGCTTTCGCTTGCAAATGGTTTGCGTCCGGTTGCAACGATAAAGATTGAGATAAATGGGGAAACTTATGAGCAGACGGCTGCCGGCGACGGACAGTACAATGCTTTCACAAAAGTATTGTGGAAAATATATACTTATTTAAAAAAGCCGAAACCCGAATTGCTCGACTATGTGGTAACTATTCCGCCGGGCGGGAAAACCGATGCCTTGGTACATACAACCATTACTTGGCGGTTCAACGGTAAAGTGTTTAAAACCCACGGATTGGATGCCGACCAGACGGAGGCTGCGATTAAGGCGACGATTAAGATGTTGAATATGATTGAGGAGGAAGATTTCCGTTAAAACTCTTCTTCTTCTTTCACATACTCATAAGCTCCCATTTCCGTATTTTCATCTAAAAGGCGATCTACTCCGTTTTTATCCGTTCTGCATTCCGGGTATGAATCAATAATGGCGGCATCTCCGTTTCCTATGGCGGCAGAGGTGGACTTGAGTCGAAAATCATACTCGTTATTACTAATAGAGAGGAAAACGGAGTCTTTTGTGCCTTCAGTCCAAATTACATCCCGGAAAGCAGTTGACAGCATGTCAAATCCGGAATCTCCGGCATATTTGCTTGGCTTATACCGGATCAGGCAAGAGTTGAATTTATAGTTGAAATCATCCGTAACATTACCGGTTTTGTTGATGTTTTGCATTCTTATTTGCTGTTCGGATGTGCCTTGTATGATACTGTTGTTGAATGTTGCATTCAACGGAATTGTCTGTTTATCGGACTCTCTTCTATAATTAGCTAAGACTAAAGCATTTGAATTGGAAGAATAATTGGCAATCGTGCTATAATTGAATAAATAGTCGCCTCCTTCTAATAAAATGCAGGTATTGCTGTTGGAGATGACCGAATTGTAAACATAAACATTGGCGCCTGTTGCTTTTAAGGCAGTTTGTTTCATGTTGTGTATCTGTGAGTTGGATAAAATTAAGCGGTGAACGTCAGATCGTATTTCAGCCGAGTCTACTTGAACCCCGAATATGCCGTTTCTTATCATTGCTCCATTAATTTGATTTCCTGTACTTTCTTTTGTCAAAAGGATACCACCCCATTGCCCCGTGATTTTGTCGTAAGGCATATCTACGAATAAGTTATCCAATCTATCACCCCTGAAAATTACAGGGTTCAGCTCGTTTCCATTTACATCCAACGTACCTTTCACTACCATTACGGCATTGTTGTGAAAAAATAATCTTGCACCTGCATCAATGGTCAGTTTGGTACCGTTTTCTACTTTTAGCGAATCGTATATAAGATGTGGCTTGTCGTTTGTCCAGGTTGTATCATTCGTAATTGTCTTATTCCGGATTAAATGCACGTCTTGCCCATGCGTTTGAAGTATCACTTTTTGAAAGTTGTTGTTATACCTGAATATTATTGAATCGAGTATTTGAATCGGTGCATTTTGTCCTAATTGATCAATTATTACCTGCACGAAGATATAAAGGCTGTCTTTCGCACGCAGTTCAACATCCTGAAATTCTGTACCGCTTTTTCCATTCACATTGACCTGAAAACAATTATTTCTTGAATCAACGGCAATAGTTGAAATCCGGATATTTTCAGATGTTCTGTTATATACCATGATCTTCTTCGTTGGCGTAACGATAGTGGTAAAAACCGTGTCAAAGGAGAGTGTATCCGTTGAAAACGATATTTTATGCGAACTGTTGCTTGTAAAATAATCGTCTTTGCAGGATAACAATATACCTGCATAAAGACCAATGAAAACGAAGGCTAAAAAAAGATTTTTCATCAAAAAGTTCTTAATGTTGATTACATTTTAATAACTTGGTAATGCGTTGATTATTGTTTTTTGATGGAATATAAATTGTTATTTCATCAAAAAGATTTACTTTTGCACGCTAATTACCTCTGGATGTAGAAGTATGATGCTGAAAATGTTCTTTTGGGACAAACTTTGTGAATAAATGAAGAGAAAGTAAATGAAGAGAAAGTTCTGTCGTCTGATTTTGAAAATGATAGGCTGGAAGTCTGCTTTTAAAGTCGAGATTCCCGATAAATGTATACTTTGCGTAGCTCCGCACACAAGCAATACCGATTTTTTGATTGGAAAGGTGATTTATTGTGCGATTGGCGGTAAGCCTGTCTCTTTTTTGATAAAAAAAGAATGGTTTAAATTTCCGTTCAATCTCATTTTTAAGTCTCTTGGAGGTATTCCGGTCGACCGGAAAAATAAAAATTCGCTTACGGATCAGATTGTGGAGCAGTTTAACGCACGCTCCCATTTTCGATTAGCCATTACCCCCGAAGGAACCCGGCAAGCCAACGCCGGCTGGAAGAAAGGATTTTATTACATTGCACTAAGAGCGCATGTTCCGGTTTTGTTGACTTACATTGATTACAAAACAAAAACGGCAGGCGTTGAGCGGATTTTTATCCCTACCGGCAACGAAGAGAAAGATATGTACGAGATAAAATCGTACTTTAAAAATTTTAAAGGAAAACATCCGGAAAGATTTGCAATATGAAACAAGAAAATTTAACCGTTGCAATGCTTCAGTATTCTATTGCGTGGGAAGATAAGCAGGTAAATTTGGATAAAATTTCCTCGTGGCTGGCAAAAAAGCGGCCACAAGCTGATTTACTTGTATTGCCGGAAATGTTTGCTACCGGTTTTAGCATGAAAGCAAAGGAGTTAGCTGAAACTGATGACGGAGAAACAATGCAACAGGTTAAACAATGGGCGGAAGATTTTGATATGGCTGTTGCCGGAAGTTTTATCGCACAAGACGGAAAAAATTTCTATAACCGTGCTTTTTTTGTTATTCCCGGAGGGAAATCTTTTTTCTATAATAAGCGGCATTTATTTTCTATCGGACAAGAAAATACGGTTTTTACTGCCGGATGCGAGCGTATGATTGTGCCCTATAAGGGTTGGAATATTTGTCTGCAAATCTGTTATGATTTACGTTTCCCCGTCTGGGTAAGGAATGTGGAAAATGAGTATGACTTGTTGCTCTATATGGCAAATTGGCCTTCTTCGCGTATTTCAAGCTGGAACTTGCTTTTACCGGCGCGAGCAGTTGAAAATCAAGTGTATGTCTGCGGTGTAAATAGGGTAGGAGAGGACGGCTTGTATATGAAGTACAACGGCTACTCATCTATATATGATATGAAAGGCAAACTGCTCGCTCAAGCAGAACCGGATAAAGAAGGCATAGAGATAACTACCCTTTCACTCGGTATGTTGAATGAATTTCGTAGAAAATTTCCGGTGTGGCAAGATGCAGACAAGTTTGAAATCAATCATGCTTAGTTAAGATTTTAAATTAAAGATTGAAAAAACAGTGTAAAATTTTTTTAATTTAAAAATTTATTGTACATTTGTAGAATAAACAAAACAGGTAGATTTTTTCATAGTTAAGGTTTAGATTAAATGGGTTAGAGGAGGCTGAGAAGCTTCCTTTAATTTTTTTTTATTTTCTAAATCCGGAAAATATGCCTAACTTTGCTTTTAATAAAATATTTTCGTATGAAAAAGACAGGCTTATTTATATTAATGCTGTTTCCTTTTATCTTATTTGCACAAGAACCGGCAAAAGACTCGAAGGCAATGGCATTGCTTGATAAAGCAACGGCTGCTTTTGACGGTAAAAAAGGAATTACTGCTGATTTTATTATTACGCTGGAAAATACCAGAGATGATAAAAAAGAGTCAATTCCAGGAAAAATTTGGCTAAAAGGAGAAAAATTCAGGCTTTCCATAAGAGACGTGGAGACTTTTTTTGACGGAAAAACGCAATCCGTCTATATGAAGGACGCACAGGAAGTAACAATCAGTAATCCGGATGAAGAGGATTTGAAAGAGATTAACCCGCTCATGCTCCTCAAATCATACCAAACGGGCTATAAGATGAAATTTGTAGAAACCGTTCAAGAGGATGGAAAATCTCTTGATGTGATTGATTTATATCCGGAAGAGTTGAAAAGCCCTCATGCACGCATTACGATTTCGATAGAAAAGGAGACTATGTGGCTTCATTCGGTCAGAATACAGGGAAAGGACGGAATTAATACGGTACTAATGATTAAAAAATATGACTTAACCCCGATCCAGGATACTTTTTTTGTGTTTAATCCAAAAGAAATCAATGGAATAGAAGTGGTTGATTTGAGATAATTTAGAATATAAATATGGAAGAAGTAGAAAAAGTACGCTGTCTTATTATCGGATCAGGACCAGCTGGATATACAGCGGCTATTTATGCGGCAAGAGCCAATTTGTCGCCCGTTTTGTATGAAGGAATTGTTCCTGGCGGTCAATTGACAATTACTACCGATGTAGAAAATTTTCCGGGTTATCCGGAGGGCGTTTCCGGCATAGATATGATGGAGGATATGCGTAAGCAGGCACTTCGTTTCGGAACTGACATCCGTGCAGGAATAGTCACGAAAGCAGTACTTGTACCCAATAAAAACCGCATTACGATTGACCAGAAAAAAGAGGTAGAGGCAACTACGGTAATTATTGCAACAGGGGCAACTGCCAAATACTTAGGTTTACCCGATGAGGTAAAATACGGCGGAAGCGGAGTTTCTGCCTGTGCGGTTTGCGATGGATTCTTTTTCCGCAAAAAAACGGTGGCAGTAGTGGGCGGCGGCGACACGGCGTGCGAGGATGCGCTGTATCTTTCCGGAATTTGTGCAAAAGTTTATCTCATTGTCCGTAAAAGTCATTTCCGCGCATCCAAAATATTGCAGGAGCGTGTGCTGAGCGTTGAAAATATAGAGGTACTCTTCAAGCACGAAGTTGCCGGTTTGTTTGGGGAAAACTCGGTAGAGGGAGCAATCTTGCTTAAAAATCGCCATGAAAAAGTCCCGGAAGAGGTAACGATTAGTATTGATGGTTTATTTTTAGCCATAGGGCATCACCCTAACTCCGGATTATTTGTTGAATATTTGAAAACCGATGAAACCGGCTATATCAAAACCATCCCCGGAACTCCAAAAACGGAAATTCCAGGCGTGTATGCTGCCGGTGATGTTGCCGATCCACATTACCGGCAAGCAGTGGTAGCAGCAGCAAGCGGCTGTAAGGCAGCAATGGAAGCCGATCTTTATTTAATGGAAAATGGCTTGTAAGAGAAGAATTTTATTTGCTCACTTGTCTGTCGTTCGTCTCGTCTATTGATAAGCATTTTTGATTTTTCGGCGGTAACTTCTTGATTTATATGCGGTATTTGAGCCAGAATATTAGCTGATTATTTCCCGCAAAGACACAAAGCCCACAAAAAACTTAGTGTTCTTTGTGTCTTTGTGGGAAACATCTATCTTTTTTCTAAATATAAACTAATTAAGAAAGCGTGCTTATTTGTTTTTTTACACTTTTTTGCATTTATTTTATATGTTGATTTTGTGTGTAATTCCTTTTATTATGTTTATTATGAGTGTTTTGTGCCTTTATCTAAGAACTGCGTGGTTTAGTCTTCTTCCGGAACCTTAAATTTCTCCCCTGTTTCCCGGATAATTGCCTTGTAAAATTCTTCGGAATATCCCGGTCGTTCTATTTTTCCGGGTACCCCCCAGCCATTGTCGATAAACTTTCGCTTCCGCTCCTGCTTCACGTTTCCGTCAACATATTTCACTAAGAGAAATTCTCCCAGGGATTTCCATTGATCCATCATAATGAGGGCTTGATTCTCAGAATATTCGGTAAGGAAGCGAGCTGCGTATTGAGGGGAACGCGAATGCAAAGATTGAGCTGCCGTTTCGATTACTTCCAAGTTATCTTCAAGCTTTTTTTCTATTTCCGACTGTACTCTTTGAATATCAGGCTTCATAAAGCGGTATTTGGAATATGCCATATTTGAAACCCAGTTGAACATCCAGTAAGCGGATGTCCACGAAAATTTAAGCAAGCTGCCGTTTCCTGCCCTGAAACAATTCGGAACATCATTTGCACCGCAATAAACCGGAATATAGACAGTAAATGTAGCATCATCTACCCCAAACCATAAAACACCACCTACCATATTGGGCAGCCAGCTACGCATCTGTGCCACAAATGAAAAAGCGTTTGTTGGTCCGGCAATCGGATTTTCATGAAAGTATTTTTCACCGTCAATGTCCCATGTTCGCGGGGCAAAGCGATATTCCGCTCCAAAAGGCTCAGAACCGGGATCGTTGTCCATTGACAAAGCGGTTCCTTCAAACTTGTCGCGCATCAGGTTTTTCAGATCCAGCAGCGATATTTTCTTCTCCGGCTTTACCCATAACGGCAATCGCTCATTCGATTTTCCCAGAATATAATCAATGTATTTTTCCGTTTCGGGATTTACCTTCCGGAAAATGCTCCACACCCTTGAGTCGCAAAACCGGCGGGCACTAAACGACACGGGGTCGTAAGCATCCGAGAAACTGAAGTCCTTATTTGTTCCTTTAAAATAGCCTTTTTCCTTTGCAAAAGAGATCACATCACGCGAATAACGGCAATTTTCGCGATCATTCAGCGGAAAAGAAGTAATGCGCGAATGGTTGGCATGCATACTGATACAATCTTCCGGTATGCGCATGGCAACCCATACCGCTCCTTTTATGTCCGGGCCTTTTCCAATCATCTCCATAATCCAAATCTCATTAGGATCGGCAATGGAAAATGACTGTCCCCGGCTGCAATAGCCATACTCGCTGACCAAATCCGTCATGACCTGAATAGCCTCTCTTGCCGTTTTTGACCGCTGCAAAGTAACAAAAATCAAGTTTCCGTAATCCAGCACGCCGGTAGTATCAACCAGTTCGGCTCGCCCTCCAAATGTAGACTCGGTAATACATACCTGATGCTCATTTATATTTCCAATCATCGCATACGTGCGAAGTACCTGCCTGATTTTCCCTTGATACCGGTGTGTATCCCAACCAAAAATATCGGTGGTCGCATATTTGGGATAATCCGTTGCCGGATAATGAACCAGCTCGCCATACAGAGAATACGAGTCGGCAGAATAAGTGCAGAATGTAGAACCGTCTGCCGATGCTTTTTTACCAACAATAATATTTGTTCCGGCAAAAAGAGTTGCACTGAACGGCAAAACCAGCAGATACAGTGTAACTAAAAGTTTTCTAATTACCATAAAAATCTAATTTAAATTGAAAATGAGATATACAGCCGGAATAAACCGGAAATACGAAACAGTCTTAAAAGAACGTTAATTACTTTTGAGACAATCTCGTATTTCCGGTTTTCCTTATTAATCAATTCAAAATCACCGGGGTCAAAAGCGCTAATTCTGCGACCCTCTTTTCTACATAATAAACTTTGGCAAATTGAGAAATAAACATCAAAACTTCGTTACTGGGTTCCATATTTATTTTTTCTTCTCCCATTCCTCCTATTAGTTCATTAAAATTGTTGGGTATTTTAGTAAAAATATTCCTCATGCAGCACCTTATTTAATTTGACATAAAACTTATTTCCAAAAAACTTCACTTTTAGAACGTTATTTTTATATGCTTTATTGTATTTTATTTTCAATAAAAAAAAGAGATTAACTAAAAAATGAATAAGTTAATCTCTTTATGCTTGTCTGCAATTGCAAACTTTACAGACAATAACTCTGACAACAGCCAGAAACCATAGAGTAAAGTACTTCTTAGGCAAAGGTTTACTGCAAAAATACGAAAAAAAAGAAAAAATACAATATTTTTTTCAATTTGTGCGAGTTTTTAAAATCATTTTTATACTTTTGCACCCGTTAAAAGCGACTCAGTAGCTCAGCTGGTAGAGCAACAGACTCTTAATCTGTGGGTCCAGGGTTCGATCCCCTGCTGGGTCACTTACAAAAATGTCAACATTCTAAAAATAAGTTTGTTGACATTTTTTTATGGCTGTAGTTTAATTTTGCGTTGCTATCTGTCCCGTTAGGGACAACATGTTGGTAGAAAATAGATTCGTTTCATCGCCGGCGTGCCGTTAGGTACGCAATGTAAAATTATTCCGATACACATTCCGTCCCTAACCGGGACGGTAGAACATGGTGTATCCCCGTTTTTACCAACATGTTGTCCCTAATGGGACAGATGACAACGCGATTCTTAACTACAGCCTTTTTTTATTTATAAAAAATCTCCTAATCCCCTATTTATCTTAAAACACGGATATTATGCGCAAAACAATTTTATTATTTTTAGCTCTTGCAGGAATGATTGCCTGCAACTCAAAAAGCACTACACAACCAAGCAAAGTGGAAATCATTCCGGAAATACCGCCAAAAGAATCGTACATTCCGGCATTCAACCGCGATTCCGCCTTTTCATATTTGAAAAAACAGTGTGATTTTGGTCCGCGTGTTCCCAATACTGCACCGCACAAAGCATGCGCCGGTTATCTTGCCGGCGAGTTAAAACGTTTCGGAGCGGAAGTAATTGAGCAAAATGCCGGCTTAACAGCTTACAACGGAACTGTCTTAAAGGCAAAAAATATCATTGGCGTTTTTTATCCGGAAAAAGCCTACCGCGTTATTCTTTTTGCCCATTGGGATAGCCGCCCTTATGCCGATTACGATCCCAATCCTGCCAATCACCGGAGTCCTGTTATGGGAGCTAATGACGGGGCAAGTGGAGTTGCCGTTCTGCTCGAAATTGCACGCCAGTTACAACAACATGAGCCTGAAATTGGCATTGATATTGTTTTTCTTGATGCCGAAGATTACGGAACACCATCGTTTGAGCCATCAAATAAACAGGATACCTGGTGCCTGGGTGCTCAATATTGGGGTAAAAACCCTCACTACAAAACGAAGCCGAAATATGGCATTCTGCTTGATATGGTCGGCGGTATAAATCCCGGATTCAACATGGATGACACCTCTCTCCGCATGGCTCCGGATATATTGTACAAAGTATGGTCTGTCGCGAGTAAACTTGGTTATGCAGGCTTTTTCCACGACAGACAGGGTGGCGCAATTATTGACGACCACGTGTATATTAATGCCTTGACCGGAATTCCGACCATTGACATCATTGATTTCAACAGAGAGCGCGGATTTCCTACTGTATGGCATACGGTCAACGATACGCCGGAAAATATAGACCTGAACACGCTCGAAATGGTGGGAAAAACAGTGTTGAAAGTGCTTTATTCCGAATAAATAAAAAATAGGACAATACGATATGGCTAAAAATAACCTGTATCCTTTCCTGAAAGAAGGTGTGGTCGAAGCCGGTTGCGATGAAGCCGGAAGAGGTTGCCTTGCCGGTGCAGTTTTTGCCGCATCTGTGGTTTTACCTGCTGATTTTCAATGCGAAGAGTTAAACGACTCTAAAAAACTAACCGAAAAACAACGGTACGCGTTGCGTCCTCTGATTGAGGAGAGGGCAATTGCGTGGGCAGTTGGAATTGTCTCGCCAAAGGAGATAGATCAAATCAACATCCTGAACGCCTCTTTCCTCGCTATGCACCGGGCAATAGACCAGTTATCCGTTCGTCCCGAACACTTAATTATTGACGGCAACCGCTTTAGGAAATACGGAGAAATCCCTCATCAGTGTGTTGTGAAAGGCGACGGGAAATATCTCTCAATAGCTGCGGCTTCCGTTTTAGCGAAAACTTATCGCGATGATTACATGAATGAACTGAGCCTGCGTTTCCCAGCCTATCTGTGGAGTAAAAACAAAGGCTATCCGACCAAAGAACACCGGAAAGCAATTGAATTGTACGGAGCTACAGAATACCACCGTATGTCGTTCACCTTGCTGGATACGCAGACGAAGATTGAGTTTTGATATAAATCTACGTCAACAGATTGAGTTTACACAAGTGAAACAGATAATAGTAACATTATTCGCTATATTGTTCAGTCAAGCAATTTTAGCGTAAAAAAATTCGATAAAAGGGAATCAATATACCTTAAAAGGTAAGATTATTAATTTGATAAGCCGGCAAAGTGCCTTGCGGAACTTTCAGTATACACAACGATAAATCAACTTCACTGAAAACCGTTTCCATAATACTTATACTCAAAAGTAATTGGTTTGCCAAAAATCTAATAAATTATATCTTTGCAGCATGTTAAAGGAATTGACAGAAACAGAAATATCAGAACTACGCC
>QMCE01000881.1_pt1 | contig 16037 bp, 12 predicted proteins | sample 1821851 | NCBI WGS metagenome assembly QMCE01 (sample SAMN09453174, study PRJNA476694) | Termite gut metagenome, whole genome shotgun sequencing project. | isolation source: worker | host: Odontotermes sp. | place: South Africa:Pretoria | collected 2016-01-28
GAGAGCCACGCTGCAATAATGATTATGCTGATGAAGATGATTTTGACGACTTCGACGATGACGAAGAGTGCGAAGATACTCCGGACTCCATATCCGGGACGCGGGGGAAATCCCTCAAAGCATTGTTAGCGCCGGAAAAACTGCGGGAATATGCCTGGAATCGTTCCTTCGAGCGAGGCAAGGAGTATTACCGTACCGGAGCAGTGGCGTCCTTGATTCAGCATGGAGAGCGGGTGAACGCCATACTCCTCATTGATGACGGTGTTCCCATTCCCCTGATTGCGAAGTTGCTTTTCCTCGACGATGCGCCCTTGTCATAGCCTGCATCCAGTTCGAATTCGGGAAAGCATACAGCAAAAACGGCGCTCACCGCCTCCTGCACGAACTCGGCTTCATCTACAAGAAGCCCAAGCACGTCCCCGACAAGGCGGGTGCTGCGAGAAAAGCCTCTTCTTCTTTGAATGCCTGTCCGAATATGCGGACAGGCTCAAGTCGCTTCTCACGCTCAACTTCCAACTCTTCGGCAAGCATACGGACAACCGTGTCGCTTATGCTGGGTGATTGCCCGAATTCTTAAGAGTCTATCCCAGTAGGAACGTGATGCAGATTTTTCGTCCGTCGGTCACGATGCGAGACGACGCGACGAGGCAATGCGAGACATTGGTGAGGAGCGTCAACGAAGCAGATTGACTGACGGACGGAAAATGTGCGCACGGGATCTACTGGGATAGGCTCTAAGTGGATGCGGTTTACTCGCGCAGCCAGAGGGAATACGCGCCCATCAGGTAGACGCGGTAGCCCATTCTCGACAGGATGTCGGCGGCCTGCGCGCTCCAGACGCCGTCGCTGCAGTAGACGATGAGGGGGTACGCCGCGGTGGGGATGAGCTGCCGCACGCGGGAGGGGAATGTCTCGACAGGGTTGAAGGGAACATGCGTGTCGCCGGCGATATAGCCCTCGACGTCGCGAACCGGCTTCTCCCGCACATCAAGGAAAATCATCCGGACGCCCCGGGCAAGCGCCGCACGGACTTCGGCCGGCCTGACGATGAAGAGGTTGTCCCGCCCCGCGACAGGCGCGGGATGCGTGGCCGCGGACACCGCGACGCCGGGGGGAACCGGCGGCAGGCCCAGCAGATCGCCCGTGCCGTCCGGCCGGGCGGAGGGAGCCGCGCCGGGCGGAGGAAGGGGCGGGCGGGCGACGGTCGCGCCTGTGACGACTTCCACCGTGCCGGGGCCGACAACGATGCCGGGGGCGCTCCGGAAAACGGTCTCCCCCGCGAACGCGGCAGACGGAATGCAGAGGGACAATGCCGCACAGGCTGTCAACAGCGCGTACCAATAAACGGGCTTTCGCATGACCGGCTCCTTTTCGCACAAGAGATCTGTTGCCGCATCCGCGTTCAGCGGGATGTCTCCCCCTCATACAGCCCATTATACAGGCGGGAAGTTTTCGGGCAATCGTTAGATTCAATAAACGTGCATGATGAAGCGGCCGTCGTTGGGGGACACGGGGTGTCTCCTCCGCTGCGCCTGCATTTTTTTCCCGCTCGTCACGCGCCGGCGTAGAGGCTGAAAAGGTGGGCTATCGCCTGCGGCGCGGCGGGGAAATCGCGTTCCGCAATGACGCGCAGCAGCTCCCGGCAATGCGCCGACAGCGTTCCCAGGCCGCCGCGCGCAAGGAGGCGGCGCACCGTCGCGCTGCGGACAGGCAGCGTCATGCGGCCGCTGATCATCATGTTGATCTTGTTCACAAGAGGGTTCCGGAGAGCGCGGCTCAGCGTTTTCTGGAAATCATCCACAGCCTCCAGCACAGCCGCCTCGTCCGGAGAGCCGGCGAAAACGCCCTCCATCCGCGCCAGGCTTTCCCGAAGCCGCGCAATGTCCTCCTCCGTCCGCTTCTCCGCCGCCACATGAAGAAGACCCGCCTCAAAGACGCGGTACAGCTCGACTATCGTCGCCGAATCGCTGTCCTCAAGCAGCAGGCCGTACACCATGGGGTTGAGCATCCGCTCGGAAAACCCCTTCGAGACGAAGGTGCCCTCCGAGCGCCGGATCGTCAGCATGCCCATCGCGACAAGCACCTTAATCGCCTCGCGGACGGAATTGCGCCCCACATGCATCGACCCGCAGAGCTCCATCTCCGACGGAATCCGCTGCCCCGGGACAAGATCCTTGTTTATCACGGCGGTGAGCAGGCGGCAGATAATCCTGTCCACAACCGTCTTCGTGCGGAGCGGGCGGAACGCGGCGGGTTTGGAAGGCTCGGGCCGATCGGCGCTGTCAGTGCGGTTTTCAGTCATGATGCGGTTTTCCCTTTCACCCTGTCCACATAGTACGGGGGAACGAAATGATCTGCAACCGGGAAAATTAAAAAAAGCACTTCACAAACAGGGCAACATCCTACGTCATATATCCTTCAATCCTCCGTCCGACATCGGACGATAATGCATGTAACACAATATCTTTGAATATGTTATGGAAAATATTTCTGCATTTTCGCTTGACGAAGGCGTGAAAGCAGGGTATAAAGAAGAAGTGAAAAATTAAAGGAGAACCTTGTCACCATTTCCTTTTCCGTCCACTGCCGTCCCGCTCCGGGACGACGCGCCGCGGGAAGAAACGAGGGTACGGAGGCAATGAACGGCGTCGTCTTCAATGTCCAGCGCTTCTCCCTTCACGACGGGCCGGGAATCCGGACGCTCGTTTTCCTGAAGGGCTGCCCCCTCCGCTGCCTGTGGTGCGCCAATCCGGAAGGCATACAGGCGCGGAACCAGGTGCTGTGCGACAGGCGGAAATGCGCGCGCTGCGGCGCATGCATGATCTGCCCCGCCGACGCCGTCCGCATCGAAAACGGATGGTTCGTCACCGACCAGGCGCGCTGCGACGGCTGCGGGGAATGCGAAAAAGCCTGCGCCCACGGCGCCCGGACCATGACGAACAGGCGCATGACCGCGCGCGAAATCGTCGACATCGCCAAACGCGACGCCGCCTTCAGCCAGGGACGCGGCGCCCTCACCCTCGGCGGGGGAGACCCGATGTTCCAGCCCGTGTTCGCGCGGGAAGTCCTGACGCTGGCGCGGGAGGAAGGCGTCGACACGGCAATCGAGACAAGCGCCTACGGAGCGACGCAGTTCTTCCTCGCCCTGGCCGACCTCGCGGACACCGCGCACGTCGACATCAAGGCGATGGACAACGATCTGCACAAAGCCCTGACCGGCGTCTCCAACGCGCCGATACTGAAAAACGTCCGCCAGTACGACAGCGCGCGCGCCTTCTCCCCGGGAAGGCGGCTGGTGCTCCGCGTCCCGCTGATTCCGGGGTGGAACGCGACGAGGGAAAACGTCGAGGCCATAGGCAGGTTCGCGCTCTCCCTCCGCGGCGCGTATCCGATTGAACTTCTGCCGTTCCACAATTTCGGCGAAAGCAAGTACGAACGACTGGGCATCCCGTACCGCCTTGCCGGCGCGGGCAACATGGACGAAACAGCCGCCGCCTCCCACCGCGATCTGCTCTCCGGCATGGGGCTTTCCGCGTCGATCAGCACGTTCTGACTTCCCGCGCTGAAAACGATGCGACGCTGACCGCGCCCCACGCCGCGGAGGAGGCGGATATGCGCATAGATTCCATGAAACGCAAACAGCAGCGCCACCCCACGTTTCCCGCACGGAAGGAAAACCCCATGTCAGCCGTCGAAGAAAAAACAACCGTCACCCCGCGCGTCAAAAGGCTCCGCGCGCGCTTCCTCGAATACCTCCCCAACATCGACATAGAACGCGCCCGCATCTACGACCGCGTCTACTTCCATGACGGCGCGGTGAAGGACAGGCCGATGATTGTCGGCCGCGCCCTCGCGTTCAAGACCTTCCTCGCCGAACGAACCATCTACATCGAGGACGATCAGCTTGTCGCCGGCTCCTTCGCCGCGCGGCCCCGGGGCTTCCCCGTCTACCCCGAGTCCGTCGGGAACGACATGACGGCCGAATACGCGAAAATCCGCGACCGCGAAATCGACCCCTTCGAATACAGCGAAGCGGATCAGAAGGAACTCGAAGCCATCCTCCTCCGCTGGAAGGACTCGTCCCTGCGCCAGATCGTCTTCCCCGGCATGTCGCCGGACGAGAAGAACCTCTTCCTCATGGATCCGGAGAACAACATCGTCAGGGGCACCAATGTCTTCACCCTCGACGTCCCCATGTACGGCCCGGCCGGGCACATCACCCCGGACTACCAGGCCGTGCTGGAACAGGGCTTCCAGGGAATAAAAAAGCGCGCGGAAAAGCGCCTCGAACAGGCGAAGCGGGAGAACGACGCGCAGGGCGCCGACTTCCTCACAGCCGCCATTCTCTGCTGCGACGCGATCACCGACTTCGGCCACCGCTACGCCCGCCTCGCCCGGGAGATGGCGGCGAAGGAAACGAACGAAAGGCGCAGGGCGGAGCTTCTGCGCATCCACGAAGCCTGCGCCCGCGTCCCCGGCGAGCCGCCGCGCACCTTCTTCGAGGCTGTCCAGTGCTGCTGGCTCGTCTTCGTCGGCATCCAGATGGAGGCGTTCCAGCGCTGCTTCTCCCTCGGCCGCTTCGACCAGTACGCCTGGCCCTTCCTCGAAAAAGACCTCGCCTCCGGCGAACTGTCCCCGCAGGAAGCGCAGGAAATTCTCGACTGCTTCTGGATGAAATTCCCGGAGACGAACTATTCCAACTCCGAATACTATTCCTACATCGCCTCCGGCTTCCCGTCGCAGCAGCAGATCTGCGTCGGCGGGCAGACCCCGGACGGGAAGGACGCGGCGAACCCCCTCACGTACATGTGCATCCAGGCGTCCATGGACACCCTGCTCCACCAGCCGAGCATTTCGGTGCGCTTCTGGGAAGGCTCTCCCGACGCGCTCGTCGAGAAGGCGGTCGAGCTTGCGGCAAAGGGAACGGGGCATCCGTCCTTCTTCAACGACAGGCGCGTCGTGAAGGCGCTCCAGTCCAAGGGCATCGCGCTGGAGGACGCCCGGGACTATTCCTCGGTCGGCTGCGCCTCCGTCCAGCCGACGCGGAAGGACAAGGGCGCGCACAACGCCGGCTACATCAACGTCGCCGCCGCCCTCGACTTCGCCCTGCACGACGGCGACTGGCCCTTCGGGAAGCGCAGGATGGGCGTCCGGACGGGCGATCCGCGGAAGTTCAAAACCTTCGACGAGGTGATGGCCGCCTTCGAGAAGCAGATGGCGTACATGATCGACGTCTATTCCCGCGCCGCCGTCCGCGCCGAGGAGGCGCACCGCGATCTCGTCCCCACGCCCTACATCTCCTGCTTCGTCCAGGACTGCATCGGGAACGCCCGCGACCGCTCCGCCGGAGGCGCGCTCATCAACTCCGGCATGACCCCGCGCGGCATCGGCCTCGCCGACGTCAGCGACTCCCTCGCGGCGATCAAGAAGCTGGTGTTCGAGGAAAAGCTTCTCACCATGGACAGGCTGCTCGACGCGCTCGACGCCAATTTCGAGGGCTTCGGGGACGTCCGCGGCATGCTCGTCGACAAGGCGCCGAAATACGGCAACGACGACGACTACGTCGACGACATCGCCCGCAGGGTGGTCGACATCTACTGCAACGAGACCGACCGCCACCGCAGCCTCTTCGGCGGGCACTTCCACCCCGGCTTCAGCTCCGTCTCCTCGAACGTCCCCTACGGCACCGTCGTCTCCGCCCTGCCGAACGGGCGGAAACAGTGGGAGCCGCTGGCCGACGGCTGCTCCCCGAGCCACAACGTGGAGAGGAACGGCCCCACCGCCGTCGCCTGCTCGGTCGGCAAGCTCAACCACGAGGGCATGTCCGGCGGCTCCATCCTGAACGTCAAGTTCAACCCCTCGCTCGTCCGGACGGCGGAGGGCATGCGGAAATTCGTCGACTACGTCAAGGGCATGCTGGAGGCCGGCGTCTGGCACTGCCAGTTCAACGTCGCCGACGCCGCGACGCTGCGGGAGGCGCAGAAGATGCCGGAGAAGCACCAGGATCTCATCGTCCGCGTCGCCGGCTACAGCGCCTTCTTCACCGGCCTCAGCAACCAGCTTCAGGAGGACGTCATCGACCGCACCGAGCACAAGGCTGTCTGACGCGTCCCGCAACGCTCCAGTACACACTCCCGAAAAACAGCCCTCTCCCGCCGCGGCCGGACGCGCTCCGGCGGAGGGGGCCGCACTGCGGCCGCGCGGCGGCCGGGAAGGACGCGCCATGGAATACACGCAAATCCGCTTCGACGTCTCGGAGCGCATCGCCACCCTCACCCTCGACAGGCCGGAGGCGCGCAACGCCTTCTCCGACGTCATGCGGGAGGAAATCCGCGACGCCCTCGCCCGCGTCGACGCAGACAGGGACATCCGCGTCCTCGTCCTTGCGGGAGCGGGCGGGGCGTTCTGCGCCGGCGGCGACGTCAAGCTCATGATCAGCCGCATGGAGTCCGGCCTCGTCTTCGAGGAGCGGCGCGCGATTTTCCGCAGGGACGTCGCCGCCGTCGTCCGCCAAATAGACGCCCTGCGCATTCCGATCATCGCCGCCGTCAACGGCGCCGCCTACGGCGCGGGCGCGAGCCTCGCCCTTCTCTGCGACATCCGCGTCGCGGCCGCATCGGCGAAGTTCGGCTTTCTCTTCGGCAAGCGCGGCCTCATCCCCGACTGGGGCGCCAACCACACCCTCCCCCGCGCCGTCGGCTACGCCCGCGCGCTCGAACTGGTCGCCGCCGGCGGCGTCGTCACCGCCGCGGAGGCGCTGGCCTGCGGCCTTGTCAGCCGCGTCGTCGCGGACGGCGCGCTGGCGGACTCCGTCCGCGCCCTTGCCGCCGCCATCGCCGCGAACAGCCCCTCCGCCGTCGCGGAATCGAAGCGCGCCCTCCGCCTCGGCATGCGGCAGACCCTGCCCGACGCGCTCGAACACGAGGCGACGACCCAGAGCATCCTCCAGCTTTCCGAAGACCACAGGGAGGGCGTCCGGGCGTTTGTGGAAAAGCGCGAACCGATTTTTTGAACCGCCCTGGAAACCGCCGGAGACAGCCCATGGACGCAGAGGACATCTGCATCACGCACGCCGTCAGGACGCCCATCGCCAAACTGGGGAAGTCCCTCGCCGCCGTGCCGGAGCTTGACCTCGGCGCGTTCATCATCCGCACGCTCGTGCGGGAACGCGCCGCCCTCGCCGCCGACGCCGTCGATCACGTCATTCTCGGCAATGTCAAACAGTCCTCCAACCCCGCGAACATCGCGCGCGTCGCCGCGCTCGCGGCGGGACTCCCCGCCTCCGTCCCCGCCGTCACCGTCCACCGCCAGTGCGGCTCCGGCCTCCAGGCGATTATGGACGCGCACGCGATGATCGCCGCCGGCGCGGCCCGCGTCGTCCTCGCCGGCGGCGTGGAAAACATGAGCCGCTCCGCCTATTTCCTCCGCAACACGGCGAACGGACTCGGCAGCGGGAACCTCGTCATCGAGGACTCCCTCACCGCCGGCGGCCCCGGAGCTGTGCCGAAGGATCTCTACGGCGATCTCCCCATGGGCATTACGGCGGAAAACGTGGCGAAACTTTACGGCATATCCCGCGAAGAGCAGGACGCCTTCGGCCATGAAAGCCAGCTCCGCGCCGATCGCGCCATCCGGGAGGGGCGCTTCCGGGAGCAGATCGCGCCCGTCCCCGTCCCCGCCGCCGGCGCGGAGGGCGGAACGCTCTTCGCCGTGGACGAGCATCCCTTCCTCTCGTCTCCGGAAAAACTCGCCTCGCTCACCCCCTCCTTCCTCAAGGGCGGCACGGTCACGCCAGGCAACGCCTCCGGCAGAAACGACGGAGCGGCCGCCGTCCTTGTCATGACGCGGGCGAGGGCGCTGGAGCTTGGCTTCCGCCCCCTCGTCCGCATCCTCTCCTCCGGCGCAAGCGGCTGCGATCCCGCGCTGATGGGGCTGGGGCCTGTGGAAAGCTCCGGGAAGGCGCTGCGGCGCGCCGGGCTTTCCCTCGCGGACATCGACGTCATCGAACTGAACGAGGCGTTCGCCGCGCAGTCCATCGGCTGCCTCATCGAATGGGAAAAGACCGGCCTCTCCCGCGCCGAACTGATGGAGCGGATCAATCCGAACGGCGGCGCAATCGCGCTCGGCCATCCGCTCGGCTGCACCGGCGCGGCGCTCGCGGCGAAATGCGTGCATGAGCTGCTGCGCGTGCCGGAGAAGCGCCTCGGCCTCATCACCCTGTGCTGCGCCGGCGGCCTCGGCGTGGCGATGATCATCGAAAAAGAGGAGCAGGAATGACCAGACGCACAGTGCATGTCGTCCACGCGCTCCGCACCCCCGTCGCCCCCGCCGGCGGCGAACTTGCGGATCGCGGCGAGCAGTGGCTGGCGGCGCGCGTGTTCAAGCGGATTGCCTGCGAAATGGGGAACCGCCTCTCCGGCATCGACGAAATCCTCGTCGGCGTCGCCAGGCAGACCAGCACCCCCTCCAACGCGGCGCGCGCCATTTCCCTCCTCGCCGGCTATCCGGAGGAAATCGCCGCCTACACCGTGGCCATGCAGTCCGCGTCCGGCCTGGCCGCGCTGGCGCAGGGCTTCTTCTCCATCGCCTCGGGCGCGAACAGGCTGGTTCTGGCGGGCGGAACGGAAAGCGCCAGCCTTGCGCCGCTGGAGCTGCATGACGCCCGCTACGACTTCTCCGGGGCGCGGCGCGTCTTCGTCGATCCCCTGAAGGAACAGATGCCCGCCTCCCAGCCGCGCGCGCTCTACGGCGAACTCGACTTCGCCGCGCTCGACGCGAACCTCCGCCGCCGGTACAGCCTCTCCGCGCGCGACGTCGAGGCATACGCGGAGGAGGACTTCCGGAAGACGGCGGAGGGACTCGGGAGTCTCCTCGTCCGGCGCGCGATCGTTCCCCTCGACTTCACGCGGGGCAGAAAGGAGATCGCCGTCGAAAGGGACGGCGTCGCGCCCGCGCCCCTTCTCGTCGCGCCCTACGGCGACGGGGCGGCAGCCTGCATTCTGGCGGACGGGGACGACGCCGCGGGCGGAGCGGAAGGCGCGCTGTGCGAACTGGCCGGAGTCGGCATGGCGGCGGGCGATCCGCGCGTCGCGGGCGCGGAAGCGCCGCAGGCTGTGGAGCGCGCGCTGGGCGGCGTTCCTCCGGACAGGGTGGGCTTTGTCGCCGCCTCCGTTCTCACCGCCTCGCAGGGTCTGGGGCTGTGCAGGGAGCTGACGGCCGCCGGATTCGACCCCGGGGCGATCAATCCCTTCGGCTCCCCGCTGCACCGGGGGAATCCCCAGGGCGCCTCCGGCTGCGTCGCCGCCGTCCACGCGGCGCGCGCCGCGGAGACTGTCGGCTGCGGGTACGCGCTGGCCGTCGCCTGCGCCGAAGGCGGGCAGACGGTCGCGGCGCTGTTCAAAGAATATTGCTGAAGAAACGCGTCATTGCGTCGGAAAGGAAAAAGCCATGGCTGAAATCAGGCGCGTGCTGGTTGCGGGCGCGGGCGTCATGGGCGCGGGGATAGCCCGGGTCTGCGCCGGAGCGGGATATGCCGCGCGGTTGTACGACGCGCTGCCGGGAGCGGCGGAGAAGGCGATCGCCGGCCTTGCGGACGCCCTGTCGGGCCGCGTCGAAAAAGGCAAAATGACGGCCGGGGAACGGGACGCGCTCCTGTCCCGCGTCCTCCCCGCCGCCTCCGTCCGCGAGGCCGCGGACGCGGACATCGTCATCGAGGCTATTGTCGAAGACCGCGGGGCGAAGCAGGAATTCTTCGCCGCCTGCGAGGACGCGCTCCCCCCCGCCGCCCTCCTCGCCTCCAACACCTCCTCCATCCTCATCTCGGAAATCGCGGGAAGCCTGCGCGCGCCGGAGCGCTTCATCGGCCTGCATTTCTTCAATCCCGTGCCGGCGATGAAACTGGTCGAGATCATCCGGGGACTGAAAACGTCGGAGGAAACTGCCGCCGCGGTTCTCGCCTTCGCGGAATCCCTCGGGAAGACCGCCGTGTTCGTCCGGGACAGCCCCGGCTTTCTCGTCAACAGGATCAACAACGCGCTCAAAAACGAAGCCTTCGCCTGCCTCGCGGAGGGCGTCGCCTCGATGGAGGACATCGACCGCGCGATGCGCCTCGGCCTCGGCCACCCGATGGGGCCGTTCGAGCTGAACGATCTGACGGGGCTGGACATCGGCGTTTCCGTCGCGGAGGTTCTGTACAGCCATTTCCGCGAAGCGCGCTGGAAGCCTTTCCTCCCGCTCCGGAAGCTGGTCATGGCGGGCGACCTCGGCAGGAAGACGGGCAGGGGCTGGTACGACTATTCGTCCGGCGAAAAACAGCCGCGCACACTGAACCTGTAATGCAAAGGGGACGCCACGTGGAGTACAGGGAAAAGCGCTACAACACCATGAACATCGAATTCGAGGACGCCCTTGCGATTGTCCGCTTCGACCGCCCCGACGCGCGCAATGCCGTCAACAGGGAAATGAGCCTCGAACGCATGGAAATCTTCAGCAGCCTCTCCGCCGACGAATCCGTGCGCGTCGTCATCGTCACGGGCGACGACACGGCGTACTGCGCCGGGGGCGATCTCGCCTCCTTCGCATCCTTCGGCGCGCCGGAGGCGCTGGAATGGTCGGGCCGGGGCGTCGCCTACCAGAAGGTGTTTTCGGAAATGCCGAAGCCCACCATCGCCGCCGTCGCCGGCTACGCCTACGGCGGCGGCATGGAAAGCGTCCTCATGTGCGATCTGCGGATCGCGGCGGACACCGCCCGCTTCGCCCTTCCCGAAATCAACGTCGGCATCTTCCCCGGCGGCGGCGGCACCCAGCGCCTCGCGCAGAGCCTGCCGATTGCGCGGGCAAAGGAACTGATCTTCCTCGGCGGAAGCATTGACGCGCGGGAGGCGCTGGAGCTGGGGCTGGTGAACAGGGTTGTGCCCGCGCCCGCGCTTTTGGAAGAAGCGAGGAGCTGGGCGGGCAAGCTGCTGAAAAAACCGCCTCTGGCGCTGCGTGCCGCGAAGATGGCCGTGAACGCCGCCTACTCCGCAGGCATCCTCTCCGGCATGGCGCTTGAGGCGCAGGCCTGGGCCGCCCTGTACGGGACGGCCGACCAGAAGGAGGGCATGAACGCCTTCCTGGAAAAAAGAAAACCGCATTTTCTGGGGAAATGACGCGTTTCAGTCAACGTGTTTTTCAAACGGAGGAGAGGGCATGGCACTGTTCACAGGCATCATCGCGACGCTCGCCGCCATGGCGTTCGTCGGCTACGCCGCCGGGAGAAGGGTCAAGAATTCCGAGGACTTCTCCATCGGCGGCAGAAAATCCACCGCCGTCATGGTCGCCGGCACCATTCTCGGATCCATCGTCGGCGGGGGCGGCACGGTCGGCACCGCCCAGGCCGCGTTCGCGCGCGGCATCGTCGGCTGGTGGCAGACGCTGGGTCTCGGCATCGGCTGCCTCGTCCTCGGCGTCTTCCTGTCGAACTTCATCTACAGGACGCGCGTCGAAACCGTCCCGCAGGTGCTGATGAAGACCTACGGCCCCGCAATCGGCCCCATCACCAGCCTCTTCGGCACCATCGCCATTTTCTTCTCCATCATGTCGCAGCTGAAATCCTTCATCCCCCTCCTGACCTCGATGTTCCCTTCCGTCCCTCTTGAGGCGGCCGCGATCATCGGCATCATCATGGTGTTCTTCTACGTCGTCTTCGGGGGCATCCTCGGCACCAGCCTTGTCGGCATTTCCAAGATGGTGCTCATCTACATCTCCATGCTTCTCTGCGGCGGCCTCGCCTACCACCGCGCCGGCGGCCTCGCCGGGCTTGAGGCAGCCTTCCCCCCCGAGTGCTTCCAGCTCTTCCGCGACGGCGTCGCCGCGAACGGCGCCACCGGCCTGTCGCTCATGCTCGGCACGCTCGTCACCCAGATCTACATTCAGGGCGTCCTCTCCGCGAAGGACGCGAAGGCCGCGCGGGACGGCTGCCTCCTCTCCATGGCGCTCACCCTTCCCCTCGGCCTCTTCGGCGTCGCCATCGGCATGTACATGAAGACGGCCTTCCCGGACATCAAGGCGGCCGAGGCGCTGCCCCGCTTCTTCCTCGAACACATGCACCCGCTCATCGCCGGCGTCTTCATCGCCACCCTCATGATCACCACCCTCGGCTCGATGGCCGGCCTCACCCTCGGCGTCTCGACCATGATGATCCGCGATCTCTACAAGCGCGTCCGGGGCGTCGTGAGCGACCGGGAGTCGCTCCTCGCCATGCGCGTCTGCATCGTCGTCATCTGCTGCCTCTGCGCCTACTTCTCCGTTGCGAAGGCGGGGACGTTCATCCAGACCTTCGTGTTCCTCTCCTTCGGCATGCGCACCTGCGTCTTCCTCATCCCGATGCTTTTCGCCTTCTTCCACAAGGGCAAACTCACCTCCGCCGCCGGCCTCGCCTCCGTCGTCGTCGGCCCGCTCGTCAACATATACTGGAACCTGGGCGGGAAGCCCTGGGGCCTGGATCCGATTTACGCCGGCCTCATCGCGGGTCTTCTCGCCTTCCTCATCGGCAACGCCCTCTCCTCGACAGACTACCGCGACTCGCTGAAGGAGCCTGAACCGGAACCGGCTCCGGACAGCCCGGCCGCATGAACAGGAAAAGGAGAAGCAAAAATGAAAAGGAGCGTCCCGTGAATCTTCCTCTTGAGGGCATCCGCGTTCTCGATTTCACCCACGTCATTTCCGGCCCCTACTGCTCGATGCTGCTGGCCGATCTCGGCGCGGAGGTCATAAAAATAGAAAAGCCCGGCGACGGGGAATTCTACCGCGGCGAGGGCGTGAAAAACGAAAACGGCGTCAGCGTCATCTACCCGAACTACAACCGGAACAAGAAGGGCCTTACCCTGAACATCAAGTCGCCCCGCGCGCGGGAAATCCTCCTCGCCCTGGCGGCGAAGAGCGACGTCTTTGTCGAAAACCAGCGCCCCGGCCTGCTGAACAAACTGGGGCTCGGCTACGAGGACATGAGGAAGGCGCAGCCGAAAATCGTCTACGCCGCCATCTCCGGATTCGGCGCGACCGGCCCCTACGCCAGGAAGCCCGCCTTCGACATGACGGTGGCCGCCATCTCCGGCCTCATGTCGCTGAACGGCCTGGAAGGCACGGTGCCGACAAAGACGGGCGTCGCCTTTTCCGACTTCATCTCCGGCATCTACGCCGCGCTGGGCATTGTGGCCGCGCTCCGGAAGGCGGCCGCGACGGGAGAGGGCGCCTTCATCGACGTCGGCATGATGGACTCCATCGTCTCCGTCCTCGACGCCTTCATCCCCCAGTACGCGCTGACGGGGAAGGTTCCCCCGCGCTCGGGCAACCGCCGCGCCGGCTTCGCGCCCGCGAACGTCTTCCCCGCGCGGGACGGGTACGTCTATGTCGCCGCGTCGTTCCAGGCGCAGTGGGAGGCGCTCGCCGGGCTGATGGGGAGGGAGGATCTTCTCGCGGATCCGCGCTTCGCGACGACCGCCCTCCGCAAGGAACACGAGCCCGAGGTCGAGGCCGTCGTCGCGCGCTGGATCGGCCAATACCCCTCGGAGGAGGCGGTCGCCCTTCTCGAAGGGGCGAATGTTCCCTGCGCGCCCGTGAAGAACATCGGGGAAGTCGTCCGGGACGAACATGTCGTCGCGCGGGAGTCGATAGTCTCCTTCGACTATCCCGGCATCGGCCGGTACGCCATGGCTGCCTCCCCCATCCGCGTTTCAGGCACGGAGCGCAGGGTCGAACGCGCGCCGCTCCTGGGGGAACACACCGCGGAAATCCTGAACAGCCTGCTCGGCTGTTCCGCGGAAGACATCGACAGGCTGCGCAGCGAAAAGGCTGTTTGACGCGGGGGGGCCATGCCGAACGACATTCTCAGCCTGATCCTCCTGGCCGTCTGCATGATCCTGTACCTGACGGAATTCTTCCCCGTCGCCGTCACCGCCGTCGCGTCGGCGGCGTTCATGGCGCTCGCGGGGGTCATCCCGCAGGAACAGGCGCTGGCGGGGTTTTCCAGCGAAACGGTGTTCATCGTCGCCGGCATGATGGTTGTCGGCGTCGCCCTTCTTGAGACAGGCGTCGCCCACGACATCGGCCGCGCCGTCATCCGCGCCGGGCGCGGGAACGACAGGCTTGCCCTGGCCCTCCTCGTCGCCGTCGGCCTTCTCCTGTCCGGCTTCATGAACAACTCGACGGCGACGGCGACGCTGATTCCCGTCTTCTTCGGCATCATCGTCCCCGCCGGCGGCAGGCTGCACGAAAAGGACTGGATGCTTCCCCTCGCCGTCGCCGCCAATGTCGGCGGCCTCCTCACGCTGCTCGGCTCGACGCCGCAGCTCCTTCTCCACGCCTACATGCGGGCGCACGATCTGCGCCCCTTCGGTTTTTTCGCCTACGGCAAGGTGGGCGTGCCCGTCTGCGCCGCCTTCGTCCTCTACTCCCTCACCGCCGGGCGCGCCGTCATGCGCCGCATCCTGCTGCGGAGTCCCGGCCACAGCGAGTATTACGCCAACCACGCGGGCGCCAATCCCGCCTGCGCCCCGGAGAGCGGCGCCGCCCCGGGCGGCGCGCGTCCGATCCGGAAGATTCTTTCCGCCTGCATCCTTGTCGTCGCCGTCGCGCTGATGGCTGTCGCGGACGGCATGCCGCTGTCCGCGATAGCCCTCATGGCGGCCGCCGCCTGCGTCATGTCCGGCTGCGTCAGCCTGCAAACGGTCTACCGCAAGCTTGACTGGACGACCGTCTTCGTGCTTGCCGGCACCATCGGCTTCGCGACCGGACTCGACAGGAGCGGCGCGGGAAAGCGCATTACGGACGTCATTCTCTCCCTCACCGGCGACGCCTTCGGCGTCCACGGCATTTTCGCCGTCATCGTCATCCTCGCCGCGCTGCTCACCCAGTTCATGTCGAACACGGCGACCTGCGCCATGTTCCTGCCCATCGCCCTCTCCCTCGCGTCCTCGCTGGGCGTCAGCCCCCATCCCCTGCTGATGGGCGTCACCCTCTCCGCCTCCTGCTCGTTCTCGACGCCCATCGCCACGCCGGCGATGACGCTGGTGCTCAGCCCCGGCGGCTACCGCTTTACAGACTACCTCCGCTGGGCGTCCCTGCTCAACGCAATCGCAATCGCCCTGATCATCCTCACTGTTCCGCTCTTCTGGCCGTTTTAGGCTTTTCCCGTTCGCAGGGAACGCGGACATTGCATTTGCCGCAGCCGTAGCGGGGAGCGTGTTGGATTTTCCGCTCGTCCAGCAGCAGCTCGCAGACGCCCCTGTCCTTGCCTTTCTCCCTGTCTATGGAACCGGCAAAGCAGCGCTGTGCGCACATGCCGCAGCGCGTGCAGTATTCGTCGTACCGCGTGTACGGCCGCGCGTCCGGCCGGAGCGGCAGCGTCGTCACCACGCTGCCCAGACGCCCCGCCGTTCCCTTTTCCGTGATCAGGCATGTGGACAGCCCGAAGGTGCCGAGTCCGCACGCAAAGGCGACATGCCGCTCCGACCAGTTGCTGGTGTGCCCGGGAACGTCCATTCCCCGCGCGTTCCGCCCCGCCGGTTTCGCGTGGCTCCAGAAGCGGTCGCTGGAGGAGGGGTGCACGGCCCTGTGCCCCGCGTTTTCGATTTCCCGCACGAGGAGCGCGCCCAGCGCGTCCGCCGCGGCCTGTCCCTCGAAGCGTCCGTGCAGCCATTCGTCCGAGGGCAGAACCGGATCGGCGCGGTTGCTGTCGATGACGGCCGGCGTAAAGGGGAGGAAATAGGCGATGACGGACTGCGCGCCGGGGAGCCAGTCCCCGGGCGTGAGAAAATGGCTGCCGACGACTTCCGGCCGCAGCATGTCCGCGAAGGCGGGATCCCCGGCGGCGGCGACGCCGACGAGCGGATGCCCGTACAGGCGCATTCCTTCGAGATCGGGACGGAGGGCGGCTTCCGGCCGGATGCGGTTGTCGGGAGAGTTGTCGGAGAAATCGCGGGCGACGCGGCGGAGGAAATCGTTGTCGGGAATCGGCACGGCATGCTCCCTTCTGACAGGGTTCCATAGACAGTATACCC
>QMCE01001039.1_pt1 | contig 16031 bp, 6 predicted proteins | sample 1821851 | NCBI WGS metagenome assembly QMCE01 (sample SAMN09453174, study PRJNA476694) | Termite gut metagenome, whole genome shotgun sequencing project. | isolation source: worker | host: Odontotermes sp. | place: South Africa:Pretoria | collected 2016-01-28
GTGCTTTTGGCAAGATTCGGGAACGACCTCTCTTTTGATTTGATGGGCAAAGCCGATATAACGCTGCCGAAAGGAGCCGCTCTTGATAACGCTTATCTTTATGTGGGAATAAATATTTTAGCTTCTTTAAAGCCTAAAGAAGGTTCGTTCAGTTTAATGGCGTTGCTCAGTGATAATTCATTTTTGCTTTCGCGGCAATGCAAGTTAATGGGCGGATTAGCGTTTAATATGTGGTTCGGGGATAATCCGCATTCGGGAGAATTTGTATTTACGCTTGGCGGATACCATCCCTCGTTTAATCCTCCTGATTATTACCCAAAAGTACCGAGGCTTGGATTTCTGTGGAATATAACTTCGGATTTATCGGTTAAGGGAGAGGCTTACCTTGCGCTTACCCCTTCTTGCGTTATGGCGGGAGGACGGTTGGAAGCGGTATATGAAGCCGGCATTGTTCGAGCATGGTTTATAGCGTCCGTAGATTTGTTGATAGCTTTCCATCCGTTTGCATTTGATGTCAGTTTAAAAATAAGCGTTGGCGCATCCGTAAGTATTAAAGTGTGGTTCGTTAAAATTAAAATTACGCTTTCGGTAGGCGCGGATTTACATTTATACGGTCCGCCAACCAGCGGCAAGGCTAAAATTCATCTTTCCGTAATCACCTTTACCATATACTTTGGCGCGGGCAAATCTAAAGGCGACGACAAACCGCTTGAAGTCTCGGAATTCAGAACTTTGCTTCCGGAAAATATTCACGGAATCAGCATCTCTAGTGGTTTGATTGGAGAAATCAAAAAAGATGATAAAAATAAAATATTTGAAGTAGGAACATTCGGCGCTGCATTTTTTGTAAGCACGGCAATTCCGGTTGGAAAAATAAATATCCGCATGATGAATATGCAAAATATTGATTCCATTCTATCTATGACGGTAGAGATGAATAAAACCGTGATTTATAACAGTAAAGAGAAAAATAATTGGATTTTAGATAAAGTAACCGGCAATTTACCAAGCGCGCTTTGGGGAGAGCCGTTGAAGCATAACGGAAAATTTTTGCTTGTCCCAAAAAAGCCCGCATCCGATGTTGTGCCCAATCAAATAGTTGGGTATATGCTGAAACCGCCCGAACCTGTTTGGGGTGCATTGTCGGAGTTTGCTATAACACGCCAATCCGCTTCAAAAGAAAAAACTAAGTTATCGTTGTGGGATAATCTTATTCCGTCTCTGCTCAGCGGCAATTATACTTTTTCCACAAGCCAGAAAGTTGCCGGATTAGAAGCTGCGGAAAAGATTGAGTTCTGCGTGAAGTCCCACAGCGAAATTGCCGCTCGTTATCCCGCTCCCAACGATTCCGGCGAATTTTCCAAAACTCTTCCGCACATCATATTCTCATCTCCAACATATCCTTTTGAAAAATTAGCAAAAGGATGCGAAAATAAATCCGAGCCTTGGATTGTTTTAATTACACTTAGCAAGGAAGAATTTTTAAAAACTGAGGTATCCGGAAATACTATTAAATTCAAAAGCGACTTTATAAAAAATATCTTGCCGTCTCACAAAGAACTGCCGTATTTTGCGCATGTTCGCAAAACAGATGGAGCCGATGCTGTGGGAACGGTTTTCTCATGCCGCATGCCGCTTGCCGGAAGTGAAAATTATGCCTGTCTCCTCGCTCTTGACGATGTTGATGTTAAGAATATTGCCGGAGAAAAAACGGCATTTACGCTTTTGGATTCGTGGAAATTCTTCGCTTCCGCCGAAGTTTCGGCTGGATTTGCGGCAACCGTAAATAGCCTTGAAAAGGCAAAAATCGCAGAAAATATTTCATTGGAAAAAAACGGTTCAAAAGCTAGCGTTATATATGGAAATATGTTCGTTCCTTCTGCGAAGACATTCAATAAAACGGATAAGCCTCAATATCAAACTTCATCGCAGGCACTAGTCGGCAAAGATGTCACATACGCAGTCACATTTGAAAATGCAAGATTAAAACTATTGGCAGATAACAAAACGATGCAGTCATTATTTAGCCTGCGCGCGCAAATTGCGCGTTCTGCGGTAAATAAAAAGAAAGAAAATATTGTTAGCGGAGAAGATTTTTGGGATGGCATACTAGGTAATGTTTTAACTGTTGCTAAGCAGAAGGTTGATACTGACAATTTTACTAAAATGGAATTGTCTAATAGTAGCGTAGATATTTCCGTGATTGTAGGAGATACTTTTGAAATTCCAAAAGATGAAAATGAGATTGAAAATTTTGCTTCTGCGGTTTTTGATATTGCGTTTCAAACTGCGGACTCTGCGGCGATGCTTTTCCCCGACCACAACATTATTCCAAAAGAAAGCATACGATTCTTTAGAATTGACAAATGCGTAATAAAAGCTGCAATTGACGGAGTGTTCTCGGTCGGCGTTGAATCAAAATATGAGGAGAAAATAAACAATGTTCTTTATAAATTTGTCTCGGATTTTATATTTGACGAATCCAACGGTAAATTAAAAGGCGAGCTAACCGGATTTGTGTTAAATTCATCGCTTATGGAAAAATTGAGCGACATTGAAATTTGCGCTTTTGCGGAGAGCGGAGCTGAACTTAAATTATTTGAAATGCGCGAACTTGACAAAACTTTGCGACTGTATATTTATAACGGGGTTATTAAAAATATTATGTTATGTGAACCGCCGCACGCTCTATGCAGCGGACTTACATCAGACGGAAAGTTGATGGTTAAATCGGGTGACGGAATAAATTATATTACGCTCGGAAAAGAATGTTTTAAAAATGCGGATAATAGAACAATTTCCGTGGAAAAAATTAATGGTTTAAGCGGAGCGAAAACGCCATCTAAATTTGCTCTTGACTTTTTGCACACGCCGGAACAGGTAAAAATTGAGGTTTTAATATGAGAGAAGCAATACGGATAAATCTTGATGTGCTGACGCTGAATAAAGAAACCTGCAAGCAATCCTTATTCAGGTGGTGGAACCTTAATTTTGAGGGATTTTCGGAATACCGCACCACAGTACAAGACGCTTTAAACGGCAATACTTTGCTCAATGAGAAAGATTTGGGCGCATATCTGCATATGACTTTGCCGCGCAACCTGCGTACCTCGGAGAACGGCGTTTTTCCGCTTATACCCAATAGGTGGCTGGTGATAAGAACTTGCGGTCCAAACGGCGGCGATTTTAGCAAGTCTAAAGCGGTTATAATTGAGAGCGATTGCCCCTCCGATAACGGAACTCTGTTTTTGCTCACTTCGGAAGCGGAGAATATATTAAAAAACTCTAAAGACGATAAGCGCAGCAATTTCAAAAAAAATATAATAGGCGAAAATGAATCTATGAGTCAAATAATTTTAGGCAAAGTATTTGACTTTGACGGATGGGAAGAACGTGCGGCAAAAGATGTGTTCCTTACCGCTTCGGAAAACGGAGATATTATGTTTTCCGCATACTGCTTCCGCAACCTCAACATTCTTTCTTATTTTGACCCGTTGGAAAATGTACCGCCTTCGGAGGTGAATTATTTCGTAGTCGGATGGTTATCTTCCGATGAAAACGCACCGCTGTACTTTGCTTCTTCAACCGGAATTAAATGGGATAAAGAAAGTAGCAAAATTTTAGAGGGCGACCCATACTTTAAATATGACGAAGCTTCTGTAAATGTAGCACTTGGCGCAAATATCAATGATGCGTTTTTAGCATTGATGGAAACTAAATTAAAATTAGCCAAAATTCAAGAAGCAGATAAAATCATCTCCGCGTTCTCCGCTTTGCTCGGAGATTACACCTCCGATTTGGAAAAACCCAATGCGAGTAGCCTCGCAGCGTCTCACAAGCACACAGCTCGTTTTTCCGTCAAAGATACCGCACTCCGCTTCTATTCGGAAGACGGCAATAGCGAAAACTTAATTGGAATCAATACGCTTTGCTCGGAAATTGAAAATCTGCAAAAAAGCATTATTTCAAAACGGGAACAGCTTTGGCTCAATTTTTGGAAATACCATTTTTATGAATACATTCCAATAGTTGCCGAAAATATGACAGGAAAAGAACAGGAAGACTTTGAAGATTATCTCAAAGCCGATAGTTCCAAATCCGTAATATTACCGCTGATAAACGACCTTAAAAAGTTAAACAACTGTCATAAAAATTTGGAAAACATGATAAAACCGGATTCAAAGTTAAAAAGCGGTTTTACAAAACGATATTATAAGCCGCTCTCACCGAGCGTTGTTGTTTTTGGAGTTGATTCTCCGCCGGATATTGACCCGGACTTTAACGGCTATGGGAGTGTTGAACTTAATCCTGAAAAGTGCGAAATTCCGAATATGAAAAATCTGTGCGGAGAAATTGCCGCATTAATTAACTTCTTTAAGAATGAGACTCAATATCAAACTCCGCATAAACAACCGTACGCTCCGATTTATTTGGAATGGCAGGTGAAATATGTGAACATTCCTTTTGATTGCTGGAAGTTTGACGGATTTAGGTATAATCTCAATAGTAACATTAACATAGCGGATTTTGAAAATGAATACGGATGTTTTACAGGATTCGGCGGAATATCTCCGCTTTCGGGGAGCTTTGAGGAATTGGTAAAGAGCAAGTTTGCCGTACTTGGAGAATCACTCGGCAAATCATTCAATAATAATTTTTCTTCGCTGGCAATACTTTCACAGGATATGACAGGATTTACCGAAGCTGTTGCACAACGGGATATTCGTCCTTTTGGTGTTCCTGTAGCGCAAAGCGATAAAAACGACAAAGTGAAAGTCGGACAATTTGAAGCGTCATTCGGCAATATGTTGGGATTTGACAATGACGAAGATACACTTTCTCCCGATTGGTTTCCGAAACTTAGAAATGATAATAAAAACGGCACGCCTTATTTTGATTTGCGCAGCGGCGGTTTTTACATAACCGACCTTATTATTTACGATAAATTCGGTCGCAAAACTATAATCATAGATAGCTCGCAGCAGACCGGTACAAAATATGCGCCCAATTATCCGTTGATTTTTGGAGATACCATGCGCGGGCAAAAAAAATATGCTTTGCTACCGCCGTCTTTTTTGATGGATACCACGCTTGTTGCAAACATAAAACTTTCGTGCTTTATTACAAATAATATTGTAAACGAAAGTATTATTATCCATGGGAGCAGTGGGGAATATCTTGGAGAAATTGCGGTTACAAGCGGTAAACCTGTGTGGCTTTCAGCTTCTGCGGATATAAAAATAGAAGATAAAATAGACAAGTTTATTAAAAGCGTAGTTGGCAACGGGTCTGATATGAAGCGTTTCAAACAAATTACGAACCAAATAGAAAAATCGCTTTCAACGGTTGGAGACAAACCTGCGAGTTTAATATCCGCTACGCTTGGGCGACCGATGGCAATGCTTGAAATAAATCTTTCTTTTGATTTTTACGGCAAGCCTTACAGCAATATAAACTGGACTGCCGAAGATGACGACAAACCGACTTATTGGAATTACGATTTTCCGTTTTCTATTGGTGACCCAAATGAACGAGAAGACGGTTTTGTAGCCGCGTTCGCAAAGGAAGAAAATAAGAATGATATATATGAGGTAATGACGGAATCGGGTGCGATAGCAAATTGCAAACTTAAAGTGAACAGCGGCACAGACTTTATGGCAATATGTATTCCCGACACTTTCTTCACAGTTCGCACGGGAATTCTTCCTGCGTTCAAATTCCGTTTGCCGGAAGAAGCATCTCTGACTTCCGGTATTGAGCAGAGAATTGATGTAAATAATGCAATGGCATTTTTGAGCAAAAACGATGCAAATGAAAAAGATATTTATATGCCGGCTCAAACTGATAGTTGCGATATAAGCTTTAAAATCGGTAGCGAAGAATTTCCGGTAGCAGCCGGTATAAAAGAAGACGCTGTTCCTATTATATATGACGGCGTGATTTTAAGAAAACCCAAACAATAACCTAGGAGGTATCAAAATGAGTGAACTCAAAATAACAGCAAGCAGCAATCCGTCTCCTTTACAGGTAGATACAGACGGCAGTGTAAATATAACAATTGAAAAGTCTGAAAAGTCGATAGATGTTACATCTGTTGAAATAGTTTTTTTCACCGGCGAAACCGAAAGAACGTTATTTTCCGCTTCGGAAGAACATAAACCTAAAATTTCGGTAAATACTGTAAATTGGTCTATAGATCTGAAGAAACCTCAAGAGGAAGAAAACCTTCAAGAATCTCAGAAGCTTTTCCAATGTTCAAATGGCAATGAAAATAAAAAGTTAAGCGAGCCGTTAATTTTTAAAATTACCGGACTAACAAGCGATGTTTGCGGCTCTGCGGAGCTGAGAGTTTCCGTAAATAATAAAAAGGAATATTTGCAAACATTTACTTTTGAAAAATCCGCCGCCGCGTTTTATCTTCGAAACTTTATAACGCGAAAATCTTCAAATATTCCTATAACGGAATTTACTCGAACAGATACCATATATTTCAGCTGGGAAAGCAACGGAACCAGCTATAAACTTTATGACGGTCGGAGTGAAGAGCCGATATACAATTCTGCTAAAAAAAACGGCAATCCTGTAACCAGCTTTGAATATAAAGGCATTGAAAGGGACACTACATTTATACTTGTAGCGGAAAAGGCGGACGGCGAAGATAAACTTGAACTGATCGACCGCATTACCGTAACAATTTCAGACCCGCATATAGTAACATTAAGTACCGGTTTTATCACGGTAAATGAACAGTTGACGACTAAAAATATCAAGGCAAGCGAAGATATAACAGGAAAATATATCAAAGTATCGTATAAAGCCGGTTGCTGGCAGGAGCTTCTTGGCGTTAATTATATCTTCCGGAATGTACATTCAGGTTTAGTTTTGGATGTACCATACTGTAGATTAGAGAAAAAGCAAATGCAGTTGTGTGCTTATCATGGTGCAGGAAACCAAAGATTTATAATTAATATGAACGATGAGACAAAATCTTATGTTACCATAAGTACAGTTATTGACCAAAATTGGGTTTTGGATGTTTGGCTGAATGAAAGCAAGGAGGGAGCTCTTATATATTTGCATCCTTACAGTGAAACGGATTCTGCTGAAAAATTTAGACCAAGATTGAATGCGGATGGTTCTGTAACATTTCTTTTTAGAGATAACCTTGCTATTGACACGGAATCAAACGAGCATAAAAGCAGCACCCTATTGATTTTAAAAAAGTATGACCCTAATTCTAATACGCAAAAATGGTTTTTGGAACGAATTATAAACATAATATTTTTAAGGCCAGAATGAAGCGCAGATATAGAACGGTCCCAATACGAATTATAGGCATGAAAACAGGCTCTGAGACATTTGCTTTTGGGTTGGCTGATGGGTTTACTCTTCTTCGTATTCCTCGCGTTTTTACACAGTCTAGGTAATCGCGAGGACAGGCTCGTGCGGGATAATGACCGTGTTATCCTGATAACACCCCAAACCTATTTTAAAACCCCGCACAATTGCATCTAATGTACCCGATTCACAGATTCCTCGCACCCATATAACCCGATCAGGTATGTAAGATTTTTCAAATGTGCGGTGATACCTATTACCGCATAAATTAAGTTCGTTCCGGCATAAAAAACGTTGGATCCCGCATCAAGTGCGGAATGACGAAGGTATGTAACGCCATGTTCCCATTTCCCATAATTTTTATACTCAATGAACGGTCTTGCTTTTCACCTGCCGGATGACGGCGGCGAGGCTCGTGGCGATTCCCACGAGGAGCATCATGCTCACGGCATAAGCGCCGAGCCCGGCTTTCACCGAAATTACGGGGAGTCCGATTTGTACAAAATAAGAAGAGGCCTGATGAATAAAAAACCATAAACCGATGAGCGCCGAGAATCCGAAAATAAAAGAGCCGAAGGGAAAGAGAAACGCGCAAACGGCGGCGAGAAGAATACTTGCAAAAATGAGGTAAAAAACCTTTACCTGGATATCTTCAAAGTTCAAAGCGGTTCCCGCATTTTCCATCCATGTTTCCAAAAGCCGGTCCTCCGTTTGAAGGGAAGAGATATCGATGCCGGAAACGAGTTGATAAGCCGTCGGTTCGAAAACGACTTTCTCAGCGCAGGAAACCGTAAGTACCGGAAAGAGAAACAACAAAAAGCAAAGAAAGTAAGGAAACGATACCAGCCGCTGTAAAACTTTTTCCGATTTCATTTTTTCTTCTTTTCCGCCGCTTCGGCTTCGTGTGATTTTTTCCGGTTTTCCAGATTCTTTTTAATTTCCGCCGGGTCTAATTTTACCTTGGACGGGAACGCACAGCGAAAACCGGTTTGATCGCTCCAGTAACGGGTATCTTCCTCTTCTTTCCGGGTTAAATCCAGTTCCGCTTCGGAGCTTTTCCAGGAACCGCCTTTTATCACACGCATATACCCCTGCAGCGCGCCGGCCACATTCTGAGTCCATTCGGCCACATTACCGGACATATCAAAGAAACTCCAGTCATTGGCTCTTTTCAAAGCGACCGGCTGCGGACCGTAGCCGGAATTTTTCTTCCCGAGTTTGCCAGAATTTCCACGATAAACGGCGACGGCATCGGGAGTACTGTCTTTTTCCAAAAGCCAGAGGGAACCTTCGTTATGGCCGGCCCGGCCCGCATATTCCCACTCGCGCTCCGAAGGCAGCGTTCCTCCGATTTCCCGGCAAAATGCCGAGGCTTCGTCCCAAGTGATATTATGTACCGGGCGTTCCTCGCCGGTAAAACTCTGTTTCCGCGGGAAAGCGCCCATGATCCGCAGGTAATGAGCCTGCGTGACTTCGGTTTTGTGAAGCGCAAATGGAGACAAAGTAATGATTTTACCGTGAAAACGGAAAGAACCGGAATCCAGTTCCCGTACCGCGCCGCGAAAAAGAAGAATGGGGAGCGAATCGACAGAGGAATCCGGAACGTCTTTTTTCAAAGTATCCGGCACCGGAATTTCCACTGCAGAAATCGTATCGCCTTCAAGCCAGCGCCGCACCTCTTCCTGTTCCTTAATGAAAGGAGGGAGTTCAAAAACACCGTCGCCTTCATAGGTTTTTCCATCCACGACAAACAGGAGCTTCGAATAGCGATATTGATAACGCATCGTAAGAGTATCGTTTTCCTTAACCCAAACCGGCTTGTTCTGCAAAACCATATCAAAACGAACCTGCCCCGGTACCCGCGTTTTTTGCGCGAGGGAATCCATGGAAATTTCCTTAGCTCTTCCGCTCCAACTTACCTGATAGCGCAAATTCGAAGACCGGAATTGGAGCAGAATCTCTTTGATCGGGAAAGTATCCGCTTTGACCGAATCCGGTTTCGGTTTTACGATAGAATCTGTTTTGGCGGCGAGGGTATCTGCCACGGCAAGGCTATCCGGTTTTATGGTGAGAGAATCGGCCTCAACCTTCGCGGAATCCGGAGTTACCGGACCGGAAATCAGAATTTCGGGAACAAAAGCAATCGACATCGGCATGAGCGCCACGCGAATCTTCAAGGCTTCCAAACTATCGCGTTTCATTTGGAGCAAATTTTCCGTCAGGAGAATCGTCTTTGATTTTTCCGCAACCCGTTCGGCTTCCGCCATTTTCCGGACACTCAAATAAGTATCCTTGTAAGCCGTATAAAGACTGTCATTCTTATCGATACCGGTCACATCGACAAACGGCGGATAAATTTGATCCATCGGGAGAATTTTTGATTCCGGAGATTTTTCGAATTTCCGCAAATCTTCCATAAATTGGTCATACAATAATTCAACCGCTTCCAAATTCCCGGCGGCTTTCACCTGTTCCGGAGTCGTTCTCGCCTTAATATCGAAAGGCGTTTTATCCTTTACCACCAGCCGCGGTGTAAGATATACCGTACCGCCGGCAGGAACCGTCACGACTTCGGTCACCGGATAAAAATCCGGTGCGGAAAAAACGGCAAAGAAAAGCCCCGGTTTCACAGGAAATACGCTCCGGATATTTTCCATCGCAAATCCGCCGAAAGACTGAACCACCACATTTTTAGGGAGGGAGCGAAACACGACTTTTCCCGGAACCGGAGAAGCCTCCAGGGATTCCCATTTCCCGTTTTTCACAAAATAAAGTACGGGAATACGCGAAGTATAGAGGTAATCGTGATCGAAGTAAATATCCGCTTCATCCTGAAAGGCTTGAGCGCCCCGCTTACCATAAAACTTAAGGAAAGCGACTTCGTGCACAGACATCTTATTTGCCTTCAAATCAAAAGCGTAAAGTTCCCGAAAGCGTTCGTCATCTATTTTACCTGTAAACCAGCCGTACTGCTTCGGACCTAATTTATGTCGAAGATAAAAACGGCCGGGCTTGAACGGAAAATCCGGCTTTTCGGAAATCAAGTCATCACCGAGACGGCCCAGGTAAATCCGGGTATCGACATCAAGGGAAAGACTATCCGCGAATTGATCCGGCTGAACCGTAAAATTTTTGTCTTCCTTGCCGGCAAAAGAAAGTGCCGCACTCATCAGGAGGAATACAAATATGATTCTCATAAAATCCGTTCCTTTTTTACAAATAGTCATGCCCGTAAAGATAAACTAATTTTCAGATATTTGCACCCTCACTCATCAGGAACCCACCTCCATCTCCTCCTTCGGGACCGAGTTCCACCCGGTAATCCGCAAGCCGGATCACATCGGGGTGATGTTCGATGAGCACCACCGTATCGCCGCGGGCTACCAAACGGTGCAAGAGTGTCCAGAGAAGTTGAATATCCGCAAGATGAAGCCCCGTAGTCGGTTCATCCAAAAGGTAAAGCGTGCCGGATGCTTTAGCCCGGGAAAGTTCCGCCGCGAGTTTCATCCGCTGAGCCTCACCGCCGGAAAGCGTTGTCACCGATTGCCCGAGGCGCAAATAACCAAGCCCCACATCGCAGAGGATACGCAACGGTTTTACAATGGAAGCAATTCCTTCGAAAAACGTACACGCTTCATTCAAACGCATATCCAGAACATCGGCAATGTTTTTTCCCTTAAATTCGACCGAAAGAGTTTCCCGGTTATAGCGTTTTCCTTTGCACTCTTCGCAGACTTCCCAAACATCGGACAAGAAGTGCATAGAGAGAGAAACCACGCCCCTTCCTTCGCAGGCACTGCACCGCCCGCGCGCCACATTGTAACTGAACCGCCCCACATCGAAGCCTTTCATTTTGGAAACCTCAAGGCGCGCAAATAACTGCCGGATCGAATCCAGAACGCCGGTGTAACTTGCCGGCGTAGAGCGCGGCGTGCCCGAAATCGGCGATTGATCCACAAGTAAAACTTCCTTCACGGACGGTGGTAGTTCAATCAACTTTCCCGAAAGTTTTTTCTTTTTCCCGCGGGAAAGCGCAGTGTACACCGCCGGATAAATTTCATCCATCACGAGGGAACTTTTTCCGGAGCCCGAAACGCCCGAAACGACGGTGATCGCCTTGGCGGGAATTTGAACGGAAATATTTTTCAGGTTGTGGGCATTCAGGTTTTTGAATTTCAAAAACGAATCGAATGGGCGTGCCGGAATATTTTCGGGATTTTGAAGTTTCTTTTTTCCGCTTAAATATTTCACGGTTTCGCTCTGGGGATATTCCTTAACCGCCGAAGCCCTGGTTAAAGCTTTGGGCGCACCGAGGGCTACGACGTCTCCGCCGAATTCTCCGGCAGAAGGACCGAGATCGAGGAGATGATCGGCAGAGCGAATCACATCCATATCGTGTTCCACCATCACGAGCGTATTCCCGAGTTTTTTCAAATGCCTCAACGTTTCCAATAATTTGTGTGTATCGCTTTGATGCAGACCGACCGTCGGTTCGTCCAAGACATAGAGCACCCCTTCCAAACCGCTCCCGATTTGGCTTGCGAGGCGAATGCGCTGGGCTTCGCCGCCGGAAAGGGTGTCCCCCGCTCTCGATAGCGAAAGGTAACCGAGCCCGACATTGATCAAAAAGTCGAGCCGGCCTGAAATTTCCCGCAAGAGCGGTGCCGCGATCAGTTTATCGCCGCCGGAAAAGCGGCAATTTTGAAACCACTGTTTTGCCTGCGCTATACTTTTCGAGGTTACGGACATGATACTTTCGTTTTGAATCAGCACCGAGCGGTATTCGGGTTTTAAACGTTCGCCGTGACAATCCGGACAAACTTCGCCGTTTTCATCCGTTCCGAGTCCGTAACAGGTTTCGCAGGCCCCCCAATGCGTATTGAAACTGAAATTTTTCGGATCCGGTTTACTTTCCATGTACCAGTGGCAAACAGGACAACCGGGCACGAGAGAAAATGTTTCCGTTTGATCCTCCGTCCGAACGCCGAGGATCCCGTTGCCATCGCGGTAAGCACGTTCCAGAGCTTCCTGCATGCGCGCTTTGGTTTTGACTCCAAGCCGGAAATGATCCGTTACCGCAAATATTTGAGAAATATTTTTCCCGATAGAAACGAGCGGCAAATCCGTTAATTTCCCGTTCAGCGACACTTTACGGTACCCCATTTCAGCCAGGCGCTCCGAAATCAGTTTCGGGTTTGAAATTTCCGAAACCATCGCCGGGCGGTTGCTTTTTTGAATCCAAACCGGCGTGAGAATCGTGAATTCCTTTCCTTTGTGCGCTTCCCAAAATTTATCTGCAATCTGCGGCACCGTCCAAAAACGGATCGGCTCTCCGCAATGAATGCAATGCGCCTTTCCGGCACGTGCCCACAAAATGCGGAAGTAATCGTAAATCTCCGTGAGAGTCGCTACAATACTCCGCGGACTCCGGCTGGAACTGCCCTGATCAATGGCAATGGCAGGGGCAAGCCCGCGAATCGCATCGATGCTCCCGCGGTCCATGCGCCCCAAAAAGCGGCGGGCATAAGTGCTGAGCGTTTCCACAAACCGCCGCTGCCCTTCCGCAAAAAGCGTGTGAAATACGAGGCTCGATTTTCCCGAACCCGAAACGCCCGAAACCACCGTAATTTCATGCCGCGGAATCGTCACCGAAATATTCTTCAAATTATGTTTCCGCGCGCCCGCAATCTCAATATCCAGAGAAGCAGAATCGGTTTCCGCCACACTCGCCAAAATTTCTCCGGTAAGCACCTCCCGGTTTAAAACCTTCTTGAGGAAACGTCCCGTATGCGATTTTTCGTTTTCCGCAATCTGTTCCGGCGTACCGGCAGCAACGATTTCTCCGCCGGCTTCCCCGGCTTCGGGTCCGAGGTCAATCACATAATCGGCACATTTGATCACATCCAGATTATGTTCGATAATCACCATGCTGTTTCCCTGGTTCCGCAGGCGTGTGAGGCAGGAAAGCAAGCGGTTAATATCTTCAAAGTGAAGACCGGTGGTCGGTTCATCGAGAAGATACAGCGTGCGCCCGGTACCGGGGCGGCGCAACTCTGTGGCAATCTTGATGCGCTGCGCTTCGCCGCCGGAAAGCGTGGTGGAAGGCTGCCCGAGTTTCAGGTAACCGAGCCCGATTTCCCGGAGCAACAAAAGCGGTTCGGCAATCTTCGGAATATCGGCGAAGAAAAGGATCGCCTCGTCGATACTCATGTCGAGCACTTCGGTGATCGTTCTTCCTTTGTAATGAATTTCAAGAGTCGCCGCATTAAAACGCTTGCCGCCGCAAACTTCACAGGGCACCTGTACATTCGGGAGAATCTGCATTTCAACGCTGATCACGCCCGCGCCCTCACAGGCATCGCACCGGCCGCCCGCGACATTAAAACTGAAGCGCCCCTTCGTGTAGCCGCGAATTTTACTCTCGGGCATTTTCGCAAACAAGTCGCGAATATCGTCAAAGATTTTCGTATAAGTAGCCGGATTCGAGCGCGGCGTTCTCCCGATCGGACTCTGATCAATTTCAATCACTTTATTGATATGCTCAAACCCGGTGATTTTATCGAACTCCCCGGGAGGTTCTTCCGCGCCATGAAAACGGCGCGCGAGTTCGCATTTCAAAATCCGGTTTATGAGCGTACTTTTTCCGGAGCCCGAAACGCCCGTCACCACCGTAAAGATGCCGTCCAGAGGAATCTTCACACTGATATTTTTCAGGTTATTTTCCCGCGCCCCTTCGATTTCCAGGCACGGCGTTTCCGCAGTCACCTTTTTCCGCTCCTGCGGAATCTCAATTTTCTTTTCCCCGCTGAGGTATTGTCCGGTTAAAGACCTGGGATTCCCGATCAAATCCTCAACGCTTCCCGCCGCCGTAACCGCGCCGCCGTGAATGCCGGCCGCAGGTCCCACATCAATCACATAATCGGCGTAACGCATGGTCTCTTCGTCATGCTCAACCACAATCAAACTGTTCCCCTGGCGGCGCAAACGCTCCAGAATGGAAAGCAGCATCAAATTATCGCGCGGGTGAAGCCCGATACTCGGTTCATCCAAAACGTAAAGCACGCCCTGAAGCCCCGCACCGACGGCGCTCGCGAGGCGAATTCGCTGCGCTTCCCCGCCGGAAAGCGTGGCTGCCCCGCGGGAAATCGTAAGATACCCGAGCCCCACCGCCTTCAAAAAACCGAGGCGATTCCGGATTTCCTTGAAAATCTCCTTCCCCACCCGCTCTTCTTTTTCGGACAAAACGAGGCGATTGAAAAATTCTTCCGAACGGTCAATCGACCATTCGCTGATTTCGTGAATCCCGTAACCGTGAAACCGCACGGAACGTGCCGCCGGATGAAGCCGGGAACCCAAACATTCGGGACAAACTTCATCGAGCATAAAACGGCGGAAATGCGCGATATGCCACTGCTCCCAAACTTCATTCATCACGGGAATCACACCCAAAAGCGAGGAATCCCCTTCAATCCCGTATAAAACCGCATGCTTCGCCTCTTCGGACAAATCTTTCCAGGGCGTTGAAAGCGAAAATTTTTTGCGTTTTGCAACCGCTTTCAACTCCTTCCAGCCGTAACGGGTAAAAATCATATCCCCGTCCGCTTTTTGGCATTTCAGCGCACCGTCGCTAACGGATTTCGTCTCATCGGGCACGCGGGGCACTGCCCCTTCACATCGTTAAACGAAAAGAACCGCGGTTCCAGTTCGGGAATGGAAATCCCGCAATCCACGCACGCGAGTTCCGTCCCCTGCAGAAAATACTCGCTCTCATTCACGAGGAACGCCACCAACTTCTCGCCGGTCAAACGAAGTGCCTGTTCAATCGCCTCCCGCACGCGGGAAATCCGTTTCCGCTCCAGCACCACACGGTCCGTCACCACTTCAATCGTGTGCTTCTCATAACGTTCGAGCGGCGGCACCTCTCCGATGGGGTAAATGGTTCCGTCCACCCGCACGCGGGAAAACCCCTTTTCCGCAAGTTCGGCAAGCTCTTTCCGGTATTCGCCCTTGCGCTCCTGCACAATCGGCGCAAGCACCACCAGATTTTGATTCTCGTAATCCGTATAGAGCCTGTCCACAATCTGATCTTCGGTCTGCGCGCGAATCACCTTCCCGCACCGCGGGCAATGAGGCACCCCGAGCCGCGCATACAAAAGGCGGTAATAATCCATAATCTCAACGGAGGTTCCCACCGTCGAACGCGGATTGCGGTTAATCGTCTTCTGATCGATGGAAATGGTCGGCGAAATCCCGCGAATCGTTTCCACGAGCGGCCGCTTCATAGTCCCGATAAACTGCCGCGCATAAGCCGAAAGCGACTCAATAAACCGCCGCTGCCCCTCCTGAAAAATCGTATCGAAAGCGAGGCTCGACTTCCCGGAACCCGAAACTCCCGTAATCACCACAATAGAATCACGGGGAATCTGCAGATCCAAATGTTTCAAGTTATGTTCATGGGCATCGCGAATGATAAGCGAACGAGTCATAATGATTTAACCAAAATAAGATTCAACCGGAATGGGTGAACAAATGTGCAGCAAATCTATAAAAAACCGGAAAGCAAAACAAGGGATAAGGAAAAATGATTTTATGAAAGGGCGTGCCCCGGCAAATCAATTACGAATTACGGGGTAACCTCCGGCATACAAGTCAATTACGAATTACGTAATTCGACATTCGTAATTGATATTGCC
>QMCE01002275.1_pt1 | contig 16026 bp, 13 predicted proteins | sample 1821851 | NCBI WGS metagenome assembly QMCE01 (sample SAMN09453174, study PRJNA476694) | Termite gut metagenome, whole genome shotgun sequencing project. | isolation source: worker | host: Odontotermes sp. | place: South Africa:Pretoria | collected 2016-01-28
TTTCGAAGGCAATGTGTCAACATTGTCGAGAAAAGCGGGCGAAGCACGGCGCAAAACGGGCGGAAAAGCGACCCAAATGGAATTCAGCAACAGGCTCTGAGACACTGTCAAAGGAGGAAACACATGGGAATCGTGGGAGGCGTCATGCTCGGCCTCGGCGCGTCGATGATGACGCCGGGGCGGGACGCGTCGGCGGCCGCGGCCGCGGCGCGGGCGGAGGCGGAGGCGCACGACAGGATGGCGGAAACGCGCCCCGCCGTGCCCGAGGTTCCGGAGAAGCCGGACGACCCGTCGACGACCGGCAACGCCGCCATGGAGGCGGCGCGGGAGCGCGAGAAACAGCAGGCGGCGCTCCGCCGCCTGCGCGCGCGGGAAATTTTCACTTCCGGCCTCGGCGCGGCCGGGCTTGCCGACACGCGGCACGCATCGCTTCTGGGAGGCTGAAACCATGCATACGGAAAACGAACCGGCACGGGCGCCCGCCGCGCCCTACCGCCGCCGCTGGCAGGAGCTGGACAAACTGGCGGAGCCCTGGAAGCCGCTCTGGCGCGAGGTGAACGAATACGTCCTCCCCTGGAGCGGCCGGTTCCTGCACTCCTCCCGCGACCGGCAGGAAATCCGGCGGGGACAGAACGTGCACAACTCGACGACCTACAACGCCATCCACACGGCCGCCGCCGGCCTGCACGGCGGCCTGACGAGTCCGTCCCGCCCCTGGTTCGAACTGAGCCACCCGGACGAGGAGCTGATGGAGCGCGCGGCCGTCCGCGCCTGGATCCACCTTGCGCAAAACAGCCAGCGGCAGGTTCTCGCGCAGTCGAATTTCTACTCGGCCGTGCAGGATCTCTATTACGAGGCCCTCGCCTACGGCCAGGGCGTCTCCCTGATGGAGAAGGATCCGGACGGCGGCGTGGTGCGCTTCCGCACGCTGACCTGCGGGGAGTACCGCCTGGCGAACGGGGCGGATCTCCGGATCAACGCCGTCTACCGCCGCCTCGCCATGACGGCGCCGCAGATGCGGGAGGCGTTCGGCGAGGATCGCCTCCCCGACGCCGCGCGCCGCGCGCTGGGCGAGCGGCGCATGGACAGGACGTTCTCCCTCGTTCAGGCGATCCAGCCCTGGGGGCTTCTCGACGGCGCGAAGCGCGGCGAGTGGAAGTTCGAGTCCGTCTACTTCACGGAGGAGGGCGGGGACGACGGCGTCATCGTCCGCCGGGGCTACCGGACAAAGCCCTTTGTCGCGGTGCGCTGGGGGACGATCGGGGACGACGTCTACGGCTACAGCCCCGGGCAGATGGCGCTCGCGGACATCCGGCAGCTGCAAACGCAGGAGCGCGCCTACGTGAACGCGGTGAACTGGATCGCCGACCCCGCCTGGCTTGTCTCGGACTCGATGAAGGACAGGCTGGCGCGCGGCGAAATCCGCCCCGGGGCGATCGTCGGCGCGAACCCGCAGGAGGCGCAGCACCTGTTCCGCCCGCTGCTCCGCCCCGAGTTCGACTTCGCGAACATCCGCCTGAAGATTCAGGACGTGCAGGATCGCATCCGGACGATGTTCTACAACCCCCTCTTCCTGATGGTGCAGACGCGGGAGGGCAGGATGACGGCGACGGAGGTGATGCACCTGGTGGAGGAAAAGGCGGCGGTTCTGGGGCCTGTTCTGGAGCGCTTCCAGGCGGAGCTGTTCGATCCGGTTCTGGAGAGGGTGTTCACGATCATGTCGGACGATTTCCAAATGATCCCGCCGCCGCCGCCGGAGCTGTCGGGGTCGGCGCTGCGCGTGGACTACACGTCGATGCTTGCGCAGGCGCAGCGGCAGGCGGGCCTGAGCGGCATGGCGCATTTCCTGTCGATGGCGGGCGAAATCGCCGGCCGCTTCCCGGAGGCGGCGCTGAAGATCAACCCCGACGAAGCGATTGATCAGATAGCGTACATCGACAACGTCCCGCCGAAGGTGGTTCGCTCGGACGACGAGGTGGCGAAGCTCCGGGGCGAACGGGCGGCGGCGGAACGCAGCCGCGCGGAACTGGCGTCGCTGGGGAGCCTGGCGGAGATTGCCCAAAAACTGGGCGGAACAAACGCGGGCAGGGAAACCCTCGCGGGAAAACTGCTTCCCGGGCTGAACGGGAATTGACGGGGGAGGGTTGATTATGACAACCGATTACCGCAGAGGCGCAGAGGCACAGAGAACCACACCGCCACCGAAAGAACCGCAACCACCAACCACTTTTTCCTTTTTTTTTACTAAAAAAGCGGTTCGCGGTTCTCTCGGTTGCAGTGTGGTTCTCTGTGCCTCTGCGCCTCTGCGGTAAATCGGTTATGAAACAAAACGCGGTTCTCTCGGTTGCGGTGCGGTTCTCTGCGCCTCCAAAATACAGTTGACCGGGGCGGCGCTTCGGCATAAGGTATCGGTACGCGCCGCAAAAACATACCGCATCCGACACGACATTTCTCCGTTCCTCGCGGGAGCCGTCCCGTGGAACGGCGGCAAGCCCACCCAAGGAGGATGTACAATGAAACGCACCGGCATTCTGGCATTCGCGCTCGCGCTTGTCTGCTTCGCCGCCCAGGCGGCGACCGAGCTCAAGCTCGGCCACTTCGGGTCGGAGAACCACCCGTCCCACACGGCCGCCAAGCAGTTCGCCGACAACGTCGCCAAGCGCACCAACGGCGAAGTCACCATTGTCATCTACCCGAACAACGCCCTCGGATCCCCGCCCGAAGTGCTGGAGCAGGTCGTCCTCGGCGTCGTGGACATGAGCCTTTCGGGGCAGGATCAGCTTGCCAAGCACGCCCGCCTCTTCGACGCGGTCGCCATTCCCTTCTCCATCGACGGCTACGACCACATGGACAGGGTTCTCGACGGCCCCTTCAAGGCCTGGGCGGCACCCGAGCTGGACAAGGTCGGCCTCGTCTACCTTTCGAGCTGGGAATGGGGCTTCCGCCAGATCACGAACTCCCGCCACCCCATCCTCACGCCCGCCGACGTCAAGGGCCTGAAAATCCGCACCCCCCCGGCCATGTCCTACCAGGCGGCGATTGAGGCGCTCGGCGGCAACGTCCAGACCATCGCCTTCTCGGAGCTTGTCATGGCGATGCGCCAGGGCGTCGTCGACGGCCAGGAAAACCCCATCAGCGTCATCTACGATCTCAAGCTCTACGAATCGCAGAAATACATCACGATCGTGAACTACCTCTACAGCTCCATGGTGCACGTCGTCGCGAAGGCGGCCTGGAACAGGCTGACGCCCGATCAGCAGAAGATCATCGCCGAGGAATCCGACGCCGCGCGCCTCCTCATGCGCAAACTCTGCCGCGACGACGAACAGAAGCAGATAGACGAAATGCGCACGCTCGGCATCCGGATCGACGCGCCCGACCTGAAGCCCTTCCGCGACAGCATGGGTCCCGCCTACGAAAAGATCAGCGCCAACATCGGCAAGGAAAACTTCGACAAGTGGATGGAAATGGCCAACGCCACCCGCTGACGTCCCCGCCCCGCCTTCCGCGCCCGGGGATTTTCCCCGGGCGCGCGGCGCCGCCGTTTCACGGGGGAGCCCCATGCTCACAGTCTACATCTTCGCGTTCCTGATATTCCTCCTCGTCATCAATGTCCCCGTCGTCGTGGCCATCGGCCTCACGGCGGTGGGCTTCTTCTTCTTCATGGGCGAGACGCACTTCCTCACCATGTTCCCGCACCGGATGTACTACGGCACGACCGGGTTCACGCTGCTGGCGATTCCCTTCTTCATCTTCGCCGGCAACCTGATGAACATGGGCGGCATCACGGAGCGGATTTTCCGCTTCGCGAAGGCGCTTGTCGGGCATATTCCCGGGGGCCTCGGGCAGGTGAACATCCTCGCGTCCGTGATTTTCTCCGGCATGTCCGGATCGGCCGTCGCGGACGCGGCGGGCCTGGGGCAGATTGAGCACAAGGCGATGGTGGACGACGGCTTCGACCCCGCGGTGTCGGCGACGCTGGTCGCCGCGTCCTCGATCATCGGCCCCGTGATCCCGCCCAGCATCCCCTTCGTCCTCTTCGGCGCGATCACGGGGGTGTCGGTGGCGCGGCTGTTCATGGCGGGCTTCCTCCCCGGCCTCATCCTGAGCGCGGGGATGATGGTGTCGCTGGGCTTCCTCGCGAAGAGGCGGGGCTACCCGCAGTCGCCCCGGATGGTGCCGTTCTCCGAGCTCTGGCATTCGTTCCTGGGCGCCTTCTGGCCGCTTCTCGCGCCCGTCATCATCATCGGCGGCATCATGTCCGGGTTTTTCACGCCGACGGAGGCGTCCGTCGTCGTGTGCCTGTACGCGATCATCCTCGGCGTCTGCTACCGCGAGCTGCGGCTGCGGGAACTGCCGGCGATCATCTGGAAGTCCGTCCTGCAGGCGGCGAGCCTGCTGTTCATCATGGCGGCGGCGAATTTCTTCGGCTACTTCGTCATCCTGAAGAAGGTGCCGGATCAGATCATCACGACCCTGATGGGCTTCGGCGCGAGTCCGTCCGCGGTGCTCCTCCTCATCATCGCCATCGTGCTCGTCCTCGGGTGTTTCCTTGAGGGGAACGCGATCTTCCTCATCACGCTGCCGATTTTCGTGCCGATTTGCGGCATGTACAAAATCGACCTCGTCAATTTCGGCGTGGTGATGACGCTCCTCATCATGATCGGCAACCTGACGCCGCCCGTCGGCATGTGCCTTTTCGCCGTGGACTCCTTCGCGAGGGTGGGGATTCCGGCGCTGTCGAAACAGGTGTGGCCGTACCTTCTGGTGATTTTCCTCGTGACGGTGCTGATTGCGTTCGTGCCGGCGATAGCCCTGTACCTGCCGACCGCGATAATGGGGGCAATGTGATGCGCACGCTGACGGACAAACTGGACAGGGCGGTGCGCGGTTTCCTCCGCGCGCTCTGCACCCTTCTTTTCATCGCGCTGGGGCTGATCCTCCTGACGAACGTCTACCTCCGCCAGTTGAACGATCTCGCGAACTGGCTGGAGGCGCGCGGCCTCGCGGACTGGGCGGCGGCGGCGCGCGGGTTCGCGCCGCTGACGAGCATGCACTGGTTCGACGAGATTGTGGAGCTGCTGTTCGCGTACCTGGTTTTCTACGGCGCGGCGGCGCTGTGGGGGACGAAGGGGCACTTCAGCATCGGCGACTGGATTTCGAAGCGCCTGCCCGGGAAACGCCTTGTCGCCGTGTACCAGCTCTGCGTGGCGGCGCTCGCGCTCGTGTTCATCGCGGTGTTCTGTTTCTATTCCTTCCGCCTGACGGTGAGCGCGACGGAGCTGTCGACCGTGTTCCAGATACCGAAGGGGGTGATGTATTCGTGCATGCCGATCTCGTCCCTCATCATGACCTGCTATTCCGTCGCCGAGCTGCTGCGCCGCGCCGGCGGCGTGCTCTCGCCCGGTGGGGACATGCGCGGGCAGGACGCGACAAGCATGTAGGTTCTGTCTGAATTATTTATTTGCCGGTACAATCGATATCGCCGGCGGTTTTTGCACACGTCTTTCTTGACAAGGCTCTAGCCTTGCCTGCGAAAACAAAACATAACTCAGACAGAACCTGGTCTTAAAAAACCCTTGACGGCGGCCGGGGAAAGCCATACAGTGTGTCGCCATGGGAACCTGCCGGTTTCGTTCGTGAAGGGCATGATGATGCAGACCGCCTCCGCCAGCCTCGGCGCCGCCTCCGCCGTCCGGGTTCGCCCGGCCGCGCCGGCAGCCGGTCTGTTTATTATTGCGCTCCTTCCCGGAAACCTGGGCCAGGTTGTTTGATTGCGCAGACGCGAAAAAACAATGACGCCACAGGGCCGGGATGACGAATCCCGGCCCTGTTTTCGTGAAAAAGGATTGAACCCATGCTTCTGACGGGCGCGCAAATACTGATCAAAACGCTCCTCGCGCAGGGCGTCGACACCGTGTTCGGCTATCCCGGGGGGGCGGTGCTGAACATCTACGACGCGCTGCACGAAATGCGGGACGAAATCCGCCACGTGACGGCGTCCCACGAGCAGGGCGCGGCCCACGCCGCCGACGCGTACGCCCGCTCCACGGGGAAGACCGGCGTCGTCATCGCCACCTCCGGCCCCGGCGCGACCAACCTCGTGACAGGCATCGCCACGGCCTGGCACGATTCCGTGCCGATCGTGGCGATCACCGGCAACGTGACGCGCGATCTGCTCGGCCGCACAAGCTTCCAGGAGGTGGACATCGTCGGCGTCACCGCCCCGATCGTGAAGCGCAACTGGCTGGTGCGGGACACGGAGTCGATCGCCGGCACGGTGAGGGACGCGTTCGCGATCGCCCATTCGGGGCGGAAGGGGCCGGTGCTCGTCGATCTTCCCAAGGACATCACCGCGCTGAAGGCGGAATACGCGCCGCGGGAGCGGTTCGCGCCGCGTCCCGTTCCCCCGCCGGACGCCGCGGCGCTGGACGCCGTCGCCGACGCGATCGGGCGGAGCGAACGGCCGCTTCTCTACTGCGGGGGGGGCGTGACTTTCTCGGACGCCTCCGCGGCGCTGGCGCGCTTTGTGGAAAAGACCGGCATTCCCGTCTGCCTGAGCATGACGGGCCTCTCCTCCCTTCCCGCCCATTCCATGCACAACCTCGGCCTTGTGGGCATGCACGGCACCGCCGCCGCGAACACCGCCGTGAGCCGGTGCGACCTCCTCATCGCCGTCGGCGCGCGCTTTTCCGACCGCGTGGCGGGCGACCGCGCGAAGTTCGCTGCGAACGCCCGCGTGGCGCACATCGACGTGGACGCGTCGGAATTCTCCAAAAACGTGCGCGCGGACTACCCGCTGGCCGGGGACGCGGGGGAATGCCTCGCCCTCCTCGCGGAGCGCGCGCCGGAGCGGAAGCGGAACGCCTGGCTGCACGAGCTGCTGCGCTGCAAGGCCACGAGCGCGCTGCCCGTCGCGCACGGCGAGGGCGGCGAGGTGAACCCGCGCGAGGTGATCACCGCCCTGCGCGCGGTGGCGGGGGAGGAGCTTCTCGTGGCGACGGACGTCGGGCAGCACCAGATGCTGGTCGCGCAGTATTATCCCTTCACGCGCCCGCGATCGTTCCTCAGCTCCTGCGGCCTCGGCACGATGGGCTACGGCATGGGCGCCGCCAACGGCGCGGCGATCGGGAACCCCGGCCGCCCGGTCGCGCTGGTGACGGGCGACGGCAGCTTCCACATGAACATGCAGGAATTCGCCGTCGCCGTCACGAACCGCCTTCCCGTCGTCGTCGTCGTGATGAACAACGGCGTTCTCGGCATGGTGCACCAGTGGCAGAAGCTGTTTTACGGCGCGCGCTACTCGGCCACGGAAATCGGGAGAAGGACGGACTACGCCGCGCTGGCGCGCGCGTTCGGCGGGGAGGGCTTCCGGATTGCGGCGCGCGCCGACATCCGCCCCGTGCTGGAGCGCGCGTTCGCCCTCGGGGGGCCGTGCATAGTGGACTGCGGGATAGACTCCGGGGACAGGGTGTTCCCGATCATACCGCCCGGCAGGACGGCGGACGATATGCTTTTTACAGAACATGACTGAGGAGGAACGGCGGCATGAACATGTACTACGACAAGGACTGCGACCAGGGGATGCTGAAGGGGAAAACCGTCGCCGTCATCGGCTACGGCAGCCAGGGCCACGCCCACGCGCTGAACCTGTCCGAGAGCGGCGTCAACGTGGTCGTGGGGCTGAAGGAAGGCTCCGGAAGCCGCGCGAAGGCGGAGGCGGACGGCATGAAGGTGCTGGAGACGGGCGCGGCGGCGAAGGCGGGGAATGTCGTCATGATCCTCACGCCGGACGAAACGCAGCCGGACATGTTCCGCGAGAGCATTCTGCCGCACCTCGCCGAAGGCGACACCCTCGCGTTCGCGCACGGCTTCTCCATCCATTTCAACCAGATCGAGCCGCCCGGATTCGTGGACGTCGTCATGATCGCGCCCAAGGGCCCCGGCCACACGGTGCGCAGCCAGTATCGGGAGGGGAAGGGCGTGCCGTCCCTTGTCGCGGTGCACCAGGACTTCAGCGGCCGCGCCCGCGATCTCGCGCTCGCCTACGCCTCCGGCATCGGCGCGGGGCGCGCGGGGATTATCGAGACCACGTTCAAGGAGGAGACGGAGACCGACCTCTTCGGCGAACAGGCGGTGCTCTGCGGCGGCGTGACGGAATTGATGAAGGCCGGCTTCGACACGCTGGTGGAGGCGGGGTACGCGCCGGAAATGGCGTACTTCGAATGCGTCCACGAGATGAAGCTCATCATCGACCTCATCAACAGCGGCGGCTTCGCGCGGATGCGGTATTCCGTCTCGAACACGGCCGAGTACGGCGATTACGTCAGCGGCAGGCGGATCATCACGGAGGAGACGCGCAGGGAAATGCGGAAAATCCTCGCGGAAATCCAGAACGGCGCGTTCGCGGGCAAGTGGAACACGGAGAACCGCGCGGCCGGCCGCGCGAACTTCCTCGCCATGCGCCGCGTGGAGGCGGCGCATCCGGTCGAAAGCGTGGGCGCGAAGCTGCGCACCATGATGAGCTGGCTGAAGGGCAAGGCATGAGGCGCGCGAGCGACGCCGTCACGCGGGGCGTGGAGCGCGCGCCGAACAGGAGCCTGCTCCACGCCTGCGGCCTGACGCCGGAGGAGCTGGAGCGGCCGCTCATCGGCGTCGTCAGCGCGTTCAGCGAAATCATTCCGGGACACATCCACCTGGACAAGCTCTCGGACGCCGCGAAGGCGGGCGTCCGCATGGCGGGGGGCACGCCGGTGACGGTGCCCGCCATCGGCGTCTGCGACGGCATCGCGATGGGGCACGGGGGGATGCGGTACTCGCTCCCGTCGCGGGAGCTTGTCTGCGATTCCGTCGAAACGCTTGCGCGCGCGCACTGTTTCGACGGAATGGTGCTTGTCCCGAACTGCGACAAGATTGTGCCGGGGATGCTCATGGCGGCGGCGCGGCTGAACATCCCCTCCATCGTCCTCAGCGGCGGCCCCATGCTGGCGGGCCGCCACGGGGGGGCCGGCGCCAGCCTGTCGCAGGTCTTCGAGGCGGTCGGCGCGTACAAGGCGGGGCGGATCGGAGAGGACGAGCTGCGCGAGCACGAGCTGGAAAGCTGCCCCGGCTGCGGATCCTGCGCCGGCATGTACACCGCCAACAGCATGAACTGCCTCGCGGAAGCCCTCGGCATGGCGCTCCCCGGGAACGGCACCGTCCCGGCCGTCCACGCGAAGCGGACGCACCTCGCGAAACGGGCGGGCATGCGCGTCATGGAGCTTGTGCGGGAGAACATCCGCCCGAAAGACATCCTGGCTCCGGGCGCCTTCACGAACGCGCTTGCCGTGGACATGGCGCTCGGGTGCAGCACCAACAGCGTGCTGCACCTGCTGGCCGTCGCGAAGGAGGCCGGCGTCCCGATGGATCTCGAAACGATCAACGAGGTCAGTTCCCGCACCCCGAACCTCTGCCGCCTCGCGCCCGCCGGGAGCGATCACATCGAGGATCTGGACGCGGAGGGCGGCATTCCGTCCGTCATGGCGGAGCTGTGCAAAAAGAACCTCCTGGACGTCTCGCGCATGACGGTGACGGGGAAAACGGCGGGGGAGAACCTCCGCGGCGTTCCCGGCGCGAAGGGCGGCGTCGTGAAGCCTGTCGACGCGCCCCGGAGCGCGACCGGCGGCATTGCCGTGCTGTGGGGGAACATCGCGCGGGAGGGCTGCGTCGTCAAGCGGTCCGCCGTCGCGGACGCCATGCTCCGGCACAGCGGCCCGGCGCGGGTCTTCGACGGCGAGGACGCGGCGATTGCGGCGATCTACGCGGGGAAAATCGTCCCCGGCGACGTCGTCGTCATCCGCTACGAAGGCCCGAAGGGGGGGCCCGGCATGCGGGAAATGCTGAACCCCACGTCCGCCCTGGCGGGCATGGGGCTGGACAGCGCGGTCGCGCTCGTCACGGACGGCAGGTTCTCCGGCGCGTCGCGCGGCGCGAGCCTCGGCCACGTGTCTCCGGAAGCCGCGGCGGGGGGGGAAATCGCCCTGCTTGAGGAGGGCGACGTCATCGACATCGACATCCCCGCCGGCACAATCAACGCGCGGCTGGCGGAGGACGCATTCGCCGCGCGCCGCCGGCGCTTCACGCCGAGGGAGCCGGCGGTCAAAACCGGCTGGCTCGCCCGCTACGCCCGGCTCGTCGGGTCGGCCAGCCGGGGCGCGACGCTGGAATAGGCGGCATGGCGGCATTGCCAAACAACTCAACACTCGTCATCCCGGCGGGGAAGCCTATGCAGCGCCCCGAACGATGTAAAGCCGGGACCAAGTTGTGAAGCCTTTGCTACACCACGATCTGTCCTGCATTGCTGCGTTTTGGATCGTGCTACAGCACAGGTTTCTCAACCTTGTCCCGGCTTGAATTCGTTCGGGGTGCTGCATACGCTGCACCGCCGGGATGACGGGTGTTGGATTGTTCGCACTCTATTTGCAACTGGAGTACTATGCCGCACCCCGAACGATGTAAAGCCGGGATGACGGATGGCGGAGCGTCTTTAAACGCCCTGCCCGAACAGCTCCGCGTGCAGCGCCGCGATCGCGGCCGTCGCCTCCGCCTCGTTCACCACCATCGCGATGTTGATTTCGGACGCCCCCTGCGAAATCATCCGGATGTTCACGGCATGATCCGCCATCGCCCGCGTCACCCGCGCCGCGATGCCCGGCGTCCCCTTCATCCGCTCCCCCACCACGGAAATCAGCGCAAGCTCGCGCTCCACCGTCACGCTCGCGAACGACTTCAGATCCTCCGCCGCCTTCTCCACATTCGCCGCGTGCGGCATGGTGCAGCTTATCGTCACCTCGGACGTCGCGATCATGTGCACATCCACATGGTGCCGGTTGAACACGTCGAACACCCGGGACATGAACCCGTGCGTCCCGAACATGCGTCCGGTCGAAATCGTGACGAGGCTCACCCCCCGCATCAGCGCTATCGACTTCACCGCGCCTTCTCCGGGACGCGGCGCGATGTCCTGGCTGATCACGGTGCCGGGGTGCTTCGGGTTTCCCGTGTTCTTGACGCGGACGGGGATATGGTGCTCCATCGCCGGCACCATCGTCGCCGGATGCAGCACCTTCGCCCCGTACCAGGCCAGCTCGGACGCTTCCGTGAACGTCAGTTCCGGGATGGACGAGGCTTCCGGCACGATGCGCGGATCCGCCGACATGACGCCCGAGACGTCCGTCCATATCTGCACCTCCTCCGCGCCGACGAGGGCGCCGAAGATGGTGGCGGAGTAGTCGGAGCCGCCGCGTCCCAGCGTCGTGATCTGCCCGTCGTCCGTGGCGGCGATGAAGCCCGTCGTGACGAGGACGTCCGTCCCGATGTCCGCAATCTGCTTCGCGACGGCGGGGTAGCAGAGGGGATCCGGGCGGGCGGCCCCGAAGTTGTGATCCGTCCGCAGCCCCAGGGTGATGGACGAGCGGTACTTGGAGTCGACGCCGAATTCGCGCACCAGCACGTCGTTCAGCACGCGCGCCGACATGCGTTCGCCGAAGGACATGACGACGTCCATCGTGCGGGGCGTGAGTTCCCCGATCATCGCGATGCCGTGGAGGAGCTTGTCGAAGCGGTCGAGGTGCCGGGTGACGCCGGCGGCGTCCGGGTTGACGCCCAGTCCGTCGCAGATCCAGAGCTGCGCCTCGCGGACTTTGGAGGAGTCGGGCTTTCCGTCCTTCGCCGCCTTCGCGGAGGCGATGAGGGTGTCGGTCATGCGGACTCTCGGGGAGTTGTGGGCGGAGACGATGACGACGGGCCTGCGCGCGATTTCGTCCCGGACAAGCTGGCAGACCTGCCGGATGCTTTCCGGTGAGCCGACGCTGGTGCCGCCGAATTTCATGGTAATCATGGCATTGCCTTTCCGTGCTGCGCCAAAGATTCCCTATGGTATGGAAAGCGGAATCCGGCACAATGCGAAAAGTTCCCCGCCGGCGCGCCGCGACGCGCGCGCGGAGCGCGTTCTCGCGGCCGGCGCTGGAAAACGGTTGACGCGGAGCGGGCGTGTTCATACCATGCACTGCGTGAAACAGATGATTTGCGCGGAATACTTCACGGGTCTTTCCCTGGGGAAAGGCGTGCCGTGCTTTGACGACATGGACGCAGTGAGGCAGATGGCGGAAGAAATCGCAGACACGGAGAGACTCCCGGAGGCGCCGGGGGAAGCGTTCCCGCGCGCGGCGGAAACAGCGGACGGCAACGCCGGGGAGCCCGCGGCGGAGCGCCGGGCCGAAAGCGAAGACGCGGAGGAGGAAGACGCCGAAGACGGGGAAAACGCCGAAGGTGGTGAAGGCGGGGAAGGCGGGGAAGACGCCGAAGGCGGCGAAGGCGGGGAGGAGGAAGCCTCCCCCCTGCCCCTGGCCTCCGTTGTCGAAGCCGTCCTCTTCGCCGCCCGCGACGCGCTGAAGCTGCCGCAAATCGCCCGCGCCTGCGGCAGGCGCGTCCGTCAGGACGCGGTGCGATCGGCGATGGACGAACTGAACGTGCATTACCTCGAAACCGGCCGCGCCTTCGAGATAGCGGAAATATCCGGCAGGTTTCAATTGATGAGCCGTCCCGAGTTCGCCCCCCACATCATGAAGCTCTACCCGAAGCGCGACCTTGCCGGCGACAGGGAGAAAACCCGCCAGCGCCTCACCGCCACCGCCCTCGACACCCTCGCCATCATCGCGTACAAACAGCCTGTCACGAGGGCGGAGATCGAGCACATCCGCGGCGTCGGCTGCGGACCCGTCCTGAAGACGCTGATGGAGCGGGACTCCATCAAAATCGTCGGCAAGCGCGCGGAAATCCTGGGGCAGCCCCTGGTGTACGGGACGACGGAGAATTTCCTGGCCGAATTCGGCCTGGGCTCCCTGGACGAACTGCCGATGCGGAACGATTTCCTGACGATTCTCGGCGCGGAGATTCCCCCCGTGGCCGTGGAGGCCTCCGGGGAGGAGGCGGAGCCGCCGGAGGAGCCGCCGCCCGATCCCGAAGCGTCCGCGGAGCCCGGGGACGGCGAAAACACCTTCAGCGAATGACCCGTGCGCGCCTCCCGCGCGTATACAGGAACAGGAACGGCCATGCAGGACAGCGCCGCCAAAGCCGCCGCCACGCCCCTCACGCCCGAGCAACTGCTTGAGCGGTACCTTGACGGCGACGACGACGCCTTCCGGCGGCTGGTCGAGCGCTACGAGCAGAAGCTCTACGCCTTCCTTGTCCGCATGACGGGCGACGCGCATCTCGCGGAGGACGTCTTCCAGCAGGCATTCATCAAGGTGGCCAAAAACGCCGCCGCCTTTGACCGGCGCGCCTCTTTTTCCACCTGGCTCTACCGCATCGCCCGGAACGCCGCCCTTGACGAGATCCGGCGGCGCGCGCGGCGCGCGGATCGGCCGGCCGGCCGGGATTTCCGCGACGGGGAGGAGGACGCGGGACGCGCGGCCGAGCTTGCCGACACGTCCCGGCGCGCCCCCCTGGAGGCGCTGGCGGACGGGGAGGCGGCGGAGCGCATCCGCGACATTCTCGCCACCCTGCCGGAAGCGCAGCGGGAGGCGTTTCTTCTCAAGGAGGAGGGCGGACTGGACTTCGCCCGGATCGGCGTCGTGCTCGGCTGCGGGAGGGAAACGGCGAAGAGCCGTTTCCGCCTCGCCGTCGGGAAGATCCGCGCCGAATTCGGCCTCGACACCGGTGCCGGCCGGAAAACGCCGGGACAGGACGGCAGCACATGACGGATCACATCGCGGACCCGCTCGACTATCTTTACGAGGAGCTTCCCCCGGAGCGGATGGCGGAGGCGCGGCGGCATTTGGCCGAGTGCCCGGAGTGCCGCGCCGCCATGCGCGGCGTGCGGGAAACGGTCAAGCTCTACCGCCAGGCTCCCCGCCCGGCCCCGCCGGAGGGTCTTGCCGCCCGCGCCGCGCGCGCGGCGATTGAGGCGGGCGACAACCCGGCGCGGCGGCGGATGCCGGCGGCGGCCCGCGCGGAGGCGCCGGACGGAATCGGGGGGGAAACACCGTCCGCCCCCCCGCCCGCCGCGGCGTCGAAGCCTCCGGAGGGGCGGGAGGAAACGCTGGAGAAGGATTTCGAGCGCCTGAAGGACGAGGTGCGGGGCGAGATGCGCGCCGGCTGGTGGAGGCGGTGGTTTTTCCATCCCGCGTGGACGGTTGCGGCGATGGCGCTGCTCCTGGGGAGTTTGGCGATTCATTTTTCGCCGAGGGGGCGTGACGGCGGGGAAGCGCGTCCGGGCGCGCCGCTGGAAGGCGCGGCGAAGAGCATCCGCAACCGCGAGCGCATCCCGGCCGTCGCCCCCGCCGCTCCGGCGAAGCGAACCGCCGCGCCCGCGGGAGGGAAAACCGCGTCGCCCGCCCTTGCCGAGGCGAGGGCGCGGGATTTGCCGCTGCCGGACGCGGCGCCGACGCCCCTTCATCCTCCCGCGGAGCCGGCACGCGTCGCCGCCGCGCCCGCGCCCGGGCTCGTGGTTTCGACGCCTCTCTCGATGGAGGAAATCGCTCCGCTTCTCGGGCCGGACGAACTTGCCGCCCTTGTCGACTCGTCCGGCGACGCGGGCGCGGACGTCCTCCTCAACTTTGCGGAAATGGAGCCGCCGCAGCTTGTCGCGCGTCCCGAAGGTTTCGACATTGCGGGGCGCATCCGCACGCTGACCGCCCTTGCCGGCATGCAGATTGCCGCCGGCGAAATCGCGGACGCCCGGAAAACGATCGAAATGCTCCGCCGCTACGACGCGACCGCCGCCGAGGAGCTCGGTCTTCTCCTCGCCGGGCGGGAACAGGCCGCTCTCGCGGAAGCGGAGGCGGCGGAGGCGGCGGCGGCAGCAACGGAGTCGGCGGCAGCGCAGACGACCGGGGAGGCAGTCGGGGAGCCGGCCGGGGAGCCGGCGGCCTCTCCCGCCCCGCCTCCTCCCGAGGAGGAGCCTGTCCGCGTCCGCCTGGTCGAGCGCCCCCGCCCGGCAGAGCCGGCCGAATCCGCGCCGCCCGAACAGCCGGAACAGCCTGAACAGCCGGAGCCGCCCGCGCAGACGCCTCCCGCCGTTCCCGCCGTTCCCGCCGCTCCGTCTCCCGAGCCTGCGCCCGCGCCTTCTTTCCCGGACACGGGAGCAGCCCCGGAGCCTGTCTCGGTGTTTTCCCTCCCCCGCTATGCCGGCGACGCCGCCGCCGCGGGGATGGCCGGGGCGGCGGCGGTTGGGCGCGCGCTTCCCGTCGCGGCGGGCGTTCCCCTGGTCTTTCCGGATCCGCCCGCGCCGGTGGAGTCTTCCCCGGCTTCGGCCGCCTCCGCCGCCTCCGCCCCCGTGTATTCCGAGCCGATTGCCGAGCTCCCGCCGGAGGAGGTTTTCGTTGAGGACGCTCCGCCGCCGGCTCTGCCGGAGGCGGGGGCGGGGCCGTTCAGGATGTCGATCCGGCGGGGCGCGCGGGAGCGCGGCCGTTTCACGACCGACCCGTATCTCCGGGACGACTGAGCGCATCTTTTTCCATTGCGTTTTCCCGGCGAACCCGTACAGTAGTGGGTATCTTCCAACGGCAGAACTGTTCCCGCGGACACCATTTATAAGGAGAGTACCATGCCCCATGTGATTTCCGACGCCTGCCAGGCCTGCGGCGCCTGCAAGGAAACCTGCCCGGTCGGCGCCATCGCCGAAGGCAGCCCCATCTACAAAATTGACGGCGGCACCTGCATCGACTGCGGCGCCTGCGTCGGCGAGTGCCCCACGAGCGCCATCGCCCCGGAATGAGCGGCAAGAGCGGAACGGAGTCCATGCAGCCTGGTTTCGACCGGGCTGCTTTTTTTTGCGCCGATTGTTCAGCGCAAGCTATTCACCATTACAGTTGTCCATTGCATGGTATAAACATTTCACCATCCGTCATCCCGGCGGTGCAGCCTATGCAGCACCCCGAACGCATTCAAGCCGGGACCAAGTTGTGAAGCCTCCGCTGCACCGCGATCTCCCCCGCATTGCTGCGTTTTGGATCGTGTTACAGCACAGGCTTCTCAACCTTGTCC
>QMCE01004426.1_pt1 | contig 16019 bp, 9 predicted proteins | sample 1821851 | NCBI WGS metagenome assembly QMCE01 (sample SAMN09453174, study PRJNA476694) | Termite gut metagenome, whole genome shotgun sequencing project. | isolation source: worker | host: Odontotermes sp. | place: South Africa:Pretoria | collected 2016-01-28
AAAATGTCCCGCAATAAGAAATCTTTTAGATGAATTCCCATAACGCCGTCTTCGTCCGCATTCCAGTTTTTGTCAAGTGTGACTACGTATTTATGATAATTATCTCGTATGTCTTTTAATGGATTGAATTCCCTTGCGTAGGTTTCGGGGGTTGTAAATTCCAAGCAAACTTGTATATAAATTTTTCGGGTTCCGTCGTGTTCAATCGCAACGAAATCAATTTCCTTGTCCGCCATTTTACCGACATAAACATTGTATCCCCGGCGGATAAGTTCCATAAATACTATATTTTCTAAAACGCCTTGAATTTTGTCGGGGCGTCTGTTTCGTATTGCGTACTGTAAGGAATGGTCGCCAAGATAAAATTTATCATTTGTTTGAAGAAGGCTTTTACCTCGAACATCGTATCTGGGGGCGGATCTGATAATAAAAGCGTCTTCCAAATATTTTATGTAATTTGCAATGGTTTCAGGGTCGGCGCCTCTACCGTGGCTTTTCAAATAATTCACGATTGCGCGGATTGAAATAAGGTTGCCCACATTGTCATACAAAAAAGCGACAAGTTTATCCAGCAACTGCGGTTGGCGAATTTGATGCCGGACGGCGACATCCTTTAAGAGCGCTGTGCTGTTAATATCTTTTACGATTTTACGCGCATCGATCTCATTGTATTTTCTGACAGACAGTAATGGGAAACCGCCAATGTTAATATATTCGTCCAACTCCTTATCAATGTCGGCCGTTCCTATTCCGTTTTGTTCACGGAAATCAATGAACTCCGCAAAGGAAAGCGTGTTCATGTGAAACGAAACTGTTCGACCGCCAAGCAATGTCGCAAGTTCGTCACTCATAATTTTTGAATTTGAACCTGTGATATAAATGTCGGTATTTTTTAGACGTAATGCGTTTACCGTTTTTTCCCAATCCAGTACAAGTTGAATTTCATCCAAAAAAATATAATATTTATTTTCGTCGATAATTTTATTTTTCAAATATGCGTTTAGTTGTTTAGAGTTTGTGACATCTTGAAAATCCATATCCTCGAAATTTATATAAATTATATGGTCGGCGGGCACATGCGCGGAGATTTCGTTTTCGATCATTTTTAATAATTCGGTTTTTCCGCTGCGGCGAAGACCTGTAATAATTTTTACATTCGGGTCATCAATAAAACCCTTGATCATATTCAGGTATAATGGACGAATAATTGTTTTTTCTCCCATTTTTACCTCCGATAAAAGGATTATGCCATTATTTTATATCATATGCAAGCAGTTTATAGGAGTTATCCTCAAAGATTATGTTGAATTATGGGGAAATATTTGCGGCAGGTTTTATGAGTGGGGGTGACGGAAGAACAAAGGCGTAAGCCTTTTTCTGGAGGCAGGGGGAGCAGCGTCGAAATTAGCCGGCGAAGCCGGGCAACGTAAGAGAGAAAATTTTTATGATGGCAATGGGTGTGCTCCCCCTTATTATTTAAAAGTGTGTTTTATTCTTTTTTGATTTTCCAGGGTTGGAACTCAAAGTGATCGAGGCTGCCGTCATAGGCGCATATACCCATGCGTGGTGAATTTACTACTGGGTGCATGGGTGCATGAAATGTTCATTGTCTGCGTGTTTTTCGCCGCAAATGTAACAGTTGCCTTTTGATTTTTTGCTCATGCTGTTTATATTCCGTTTGCTTTTATTATGATGGTTTCAGAATGATTATTCAATTGTAAAAGTGACTTCGGCTTCTTCTTCGCCGTTTTGTACACGCAGAATTTGTGCGCCTGTGGTTCGGGGGAGCGTGAAAACGAACGGGCGTTTGACGGTGAATGTTTGACTGTTGAATGTGACATGTAATTCGTTTTCGTGGCCGCCTATTACTTCAACGGGAATTTCGTCTCTGCCTATTCCGGGGCTGCTTAGGTAGACAAAGCCTTCGCGGGGGGTAATGATTTCCAGTGGGCGGGAGGCGTAATCGAGTGTGCCGTGTCTTGAGGCGGCGTTAAACCACGCTTGATATTCGGCGGGATATATTACTTCGCTACGTCCGTTTACTAGGTGATGCCATGTGCACGATTCTTCTGGCGCGTCATTGGGGACATATTCGTTTATTACTGAATGGCAGGCGGCGGTGGGTGTCATGCCGGAAAGGGCGCATATCCGGCGGAGCTGCCAGTTTTCAGGCGGTCGAAAATCGGGGGCCGCTGTGCCGGAATGTTCTTGTAAGAAAACAAGCGCGTCACGGGCGATAGCGGCGGGAATGGAGCTGCCTGTTTTGCCGATGACTGTTTCGCCGGTAAAATTGCCCATCCACACTGCGGCGCTGTATTTCGGGGTTGCGCCTAGAGCGACAATGCTTTGATATTGATTGGCGGTTCCTGTTTTGAAAATTGCCGGAAACGGAGTTCTGAAATTCCGCGCTGAGCCGAATGCTAAAACCCGCGCTCCGGGATCGGACAGGAAAGAGCAGATGAGGCGGGCTGTATCGGGTGAGTACACGCGGTGTTTTTCGGCGGTGTCAATTTGTGTTGAGTCCTGCCGCTCCCATGTCAGCGGGAGATATGTTCCGTCTCCGGGAAAAACGCTGAATGCTCTGATAAGCTCGGCGAGGCTTACGGGGGCGTTTCCCAGGGCAAGTCCGAGGCCGGCGCTTTCCGCTGATTGTTCGAGTGAATCAAAACCGAGCGAAAGAAGGCATTGGGTATAATTCCGCACGCCGAGCCGGTAGAGCAGGTACACTGCCGGAATGTTCAGGCTTGAGGCAAGGCTTGCGCGGAAAAGCATGGGGCCGTTAAAACGGTTGTTGAAATTGCGCGGCAGATACACTTCACTTTCCCCGAAATTCATCGGCACATCGGCGATCACATCGGCGGGCTTAAAGCCGTTTTCCAGCGCCATTGCGTACAGAAAAGGTTTCATGCTGCTGCCCGGCTGGTTCAGGGAGAGCACTCCGTCGATCTGTCCTGCCGCCGCCGTGTCGTAAAAATCCGCGCTGCCTACCCACGCGAGTATTTCGCCGTTTTCGTTGTCAATGGCGATTGCCGCTCCGTTGGTTAGGCGTGAGGAATAATAGCGCGACACGTTTGCCGCGATAGTTCCTTCAAGGTAATGCTGGAGGCCGAGATCGATTGAAAGGCGTACTTCGCCGTGAAGGTTTGTTTTGTTTCGCGCAATTTTTTTATGCGTGTTTGCCGCCGCCGTGTCATTGGCCGACAGAGCGCTGATGTGGCGGATTAAATGGGGCAGTTCAAAGGGATATTCAAAACGGCGGGACGATGATGCGGCGCGTTGCAAATCATCTTCGTTAATTGCGGCTAACAGCGGTTGAATCTGCCGAGCAATTCCTCCGCTGCGGCGGCGCAGGTTTCCGCGTTTTCCAGGGGATTGTACAGGCCGGGCCGCCGGGGAATAACCGCCAGGCAAAAAATCTGCGCGGGCGACAGCATGAAAGGTTCGCAGGAAAAGAAAGTCCGCGAGGCGGAAGCGACTCCCTCCGCGCCAAAACCGAACGGAAGGGAGTCAAGATACAGTTCAAGAATTTGATTTTTTGAAAGCCGCGTTTCCAGACGCAGGGCGTTCAGCGCTTCGCTGATTTTTCGTCCTATGCCTCCATTTCCGGCGGTTTGCTGTTTTGCTGTTTGCGCCTCCGCCGTGACAAGCCGGGCGAGCTGCATACTGATTGTCGAAGCGCCGCTTACTCTTCTGCCGCTTGCGGCGTTCTGAAAAGCGGCGCGGACAAGGGCGATGCCGTCGATGCCTAAATGACTATAGAAGCGGCGATCCTCGGTGAAAACAAAAGCGGCTTTTACATGCGCGGGTATTTCGGATTTTTCCCGGCGCAGACCTTCGGCTACTGGAGTAATTTGCGCCAAAATGCCATTGCGGTCATAGTAGCGGACACTGTATGGACGCGCCATGAATTTCCGCAGTTCGGGGTAGGGTGAAAAACGCAGTACGAGCCAGGCAAGAACAAGCAGAGCCGCCGCGCCCGCCAAAATATGCGGCAGCGGCCCTGCCCGGAACTTCCGAAAAATATGACGCATGACGTTACTCAATAGTATAAATAAGTCCCGCGCTGCGTCCGAAAATTTCGGATTCGTACATACATTCTGCCTGAACAGGCGGTGTTGGATATACTCCTCGTCTGACCGGACGGAAAAGGAAACTGACTGTAGATTCTCCTTTATTAAACTGATCCCAGAAATATTGAATTTCGTTATCCAGAATAACCTGATGGCTGAGCCATGAACCGCTTCTTGCCGCTTCGTTTCCCCGCGCTCCGCCGCTTTCGCCGTATGAAGCTGTGGTGACAAACGCGGTGTCGAGAATCTCCGCGCCCGAAGGAACGGGCACGCGCAGAGCAACAAAAGCGCGATCCCGGCTTGATGAAACCCGCACGACAGCGCGGTAGGTTTTGCCGTTTCTAAGCGCCGTCCCGCTGATTTCTTCGCCGGTATCAATGTCCTGAATACTCAGGAAAAGGCCCAGCCCTTCGTCTCTGAACGACTGAAGCTCGGACGGTATCGCGTAACGGAGCGAAGCGGTGTAATATAACTTTCCCGTTCCCTGCCGCGTGAATTCCAGCGGCTGTATTAAATCGCGGGGGAGTTCAGCCATGAGTTGTTCGCCGAAATCGAATGTTTGTGTAATGGATTTCGCGCCCAGACCTTTGAACGCGCCCGAAATAATTTCTTTTCCCGCGAACCGGGCTGTTCCGTTTACGTCAATGTCGGTCAGATTTTCGGCGCGTATCAGCGCGTCAACGGCGGCAAGCACACGCACTGTAATAGCGGTGTTTTCCCAATATCCCGCGCCTGCGCGTTTATTTTCCAAAAGCGAAAAAAGCAGCCGCGTATTAATCTGATCGCCTGGATATTGATCCGCGAAGAATTGAAGGGTAAGGGCGAGCTGCTCGATTCTGCCGCCGTAAAAAACGGAACGGGATTGTCCCGCCGGATCGGTAATATCCGCGCCCCGCGTGGTCATGCGGACAAGATTCCGCAGACGTTCCGCGACACTGGCGGCTTCATCGTTACGTCCGAGCGCGCGGTAACTCATGCCCGCAAAGGCAAGCGTTGCCGGGTCTACATTTTCGCGGCTCAGAATTTCCGTCAGCCGGGAAGGATCGACATTTTCATTTAACAGAGTCAGAACATAAAGCATATAACTCTGCAAATACGACTGATAATAATACGATGATGAGCCACTCCGCCATTTCTGCATCTCCTGATATTCCCGGTCAAGGTACGCTCGCAAAGCCGTCACATTCAGCGACTGGGGAATTGTCATATTTTTCGATTGCGCTATGGCGATGATATGAGCGATACGCAGACTGACGTAGAAATTGCTCTGTGTGCCGCTGGGCCAATAGGGGAATCCGCCGTTTGTAAGCTGCGCTTGTGCCCACGAACGCATTTCATTTTCAATTACCAGCTGGGGATTCGAGACTTCGCTTTTTAATCCAAGCGAATCAAGATATTCACCGAAAACCACCAGCGGCATTATCGCCGCGCTGCGCTGCTCTAAACAGCCGTAGGGATAGTGAAACAGATAAGTGATGGCGGAATCCAATAGGCTCAATCTGGTCGCGTCCAAAGTGACCGAAAGACTGCCCACTCCGTTATCCGCAAATGAAGGAATAACAATGCCTTCGCTGGCGGAATTGTTTTCCAGTGTTCCGGTTGTCGTAACCGTTTCCATAATGTAGGGATGCTCTATTATCAGCTCTTTGATGAGTCTTTCGTTGAGAATATCCGAATTGATCGTAAAGTTGAGAGAGACATTCCCTTCTTTAACTGCCGCAATGTCAAAATATACCACGGCATTTTCACCACTTTTTACCGTTACGCGACGTTCGGCGATTCCGTCAACAAAAGCCTGTCCGGGAATTTTCAGTCTTCCGCCGGAATCGTCATTCGGCAAAGGAGCGCCCACATCGAGTTTTACCGTCATGGTGTGCGGTGACGAGTCGAGATTGGTGATAAGCACGCCGGCTTCGGCAGTGTCCCGTTCTCTTACGCGGCGGGGCAGGACTTCGCGCACATTGATTTTATTTTGCGCGGCAATCTCGCTTTCTTTGAGCGCAAAAATATCGCCGCTCACTCCGAAGACCGTTACGCGGTACGTGGTAAGATTATCGGGAAGTTTGAATTTATGCGTAACTTTGCCGTTTGAATCGGTCAACAGCATGGGCTCGAAAACCGCCGTTGGATTAAAGTCTTTGCGCTCCTCAATTTTGCTGTCACCTTCGGCATCACCGCCGGACAGACTTTTGACGCTGTATGTTACGGGGTCCATGAGCCACGCCCGCGAATCGCCGCCCTGCACAAAAAGCGGGAATCGCGATTCGCTGTAAAAATAACTTATGGGATCAGGCACATGGTAATTGATCAAATCAAGCACGCCTCTGTCTACCGCCATCAATGTAAGCTCCGCGCCGTCAAGCGGTCTGCCGTCTCTGGTCGCGGTCAGTGTCATGGTCACTTCATCGCCGGGGCGGTATGTTTTTTTGTCGCTTTCCACTGTGACGGAAAACGCCCTCGCGCGGGGATTTACAAAAAGTTTTGTTACGCCGAAATATCCTTTCGGCTTATCAAGATCGGGGCTGCCGTATTCGTGAACCGGCGGGCCGGAGCGCGTCGAATATGACGACACGGACACATACACCACCGGCACAAAATTTCTGGCGATAGGAACATCGATCACCGAAACAGGCTCGGTAAAATGGCGGACTTCTTCGGTGAAAATGCCTTCCCGCTCCACAGTGATCAGATAACGGCCTTCGGGAAGCGAGCTTTGCAGCAAAACTTTAGCCGTGTCGCCGGGGTTGTACACGTCCTGATCAGGTGTAAGTTTAATCTCGTTGGGATTACTCATGTTCCAGTAACCGCCGCCTGAACCTGTCGCGTAAAAGTTGAGCTCTGTCAAAGCCGTTCTGCCGTCCCTGTCTTTCGATGAAACCCGCAAAGTATAATAACCGGCGGACGATGGCTTTATTTTTATTGAACCGCCGCCGTCTCTAATTGCGATATTCTGCACGCTGTCGATTACCTGTTCTTCAGAATATTCATCGTAGATATATCCGTTTACGCCGCGCTGCTGGATACGCCGCCATTCTTCGCGGACAAGCTCTACTTTTAACTGTCTCGCGCCTTCACCGCTTTGTAAAAACAAGCTGTCGCCGGACGTTTTTTCACCCGCTGTGTTGACGGTGATATAATTGTAGGAAACTTCCTGTCCGGCGCGGGCAAAACCGCCGGCTCCCCGGTACAGGCCAATATAAAAACGCGCCGGATGCACCAATACCGAGCGGTTCGCGCTTACCATTTGATTGCTGAGATCGGTGACTCTGGCTTCGGCCTGATAACGATACGCCGCGCCGGTCACTGTTCCTCCGCCTCCGGTTTTCTGGGTAAGGCCGGCCGTGCCCTGTCCGTTGAGCGTTCCTGAGCCGGAAGCGACGTAGCGCTTGCTGTCCCAAACGCGGCGGGGGCCGAACACATATCCTTTGGTATCGGCGCGTCCCGGCTGAAAAACGGACATCTCCTGATACCACGCGCTTTCCCACGAAGCGCCCGCCAGACTGCCGCCGGAAAGATTGCTCGCCGTCAGATTCATGTTAATATCATCGCCGGAAACAATCGCGGCGGGCGGCGCGGACAAAGACGCTTGAAATTTAAGCCGTTCAAAAAAAGCAATTGTTATGGGCACATTGGCGACAATGCTGCCGTTCCGGTTTGTGCCCCGCCGGTACACCAGCCGGTAATTGCCGGGAGTTACGTCATCGGGAATTTCGATTTTGCCGTAAAAGCCGCCGGATTCGGACGTGCTGCCCGAAATAACCGCCGTCTGTTGAGGCCGGTACTTGTCCTCCTCCAGAACGACATTATATTCCCCATTGTAAATGACATACATGCCCAGCGCGTTTGAACGGTCAACGCCGCGAAAACTTAAAGTTTCACCCGGCTTGTACAAGCCCCGGTCTGAAAACATAAAAGTAACCGCGGATATATCCTCGGCATAGTAGGCTGCGCGGGAATTAATTCCAAAACGCCAGTTGCTATGCGAAGACGGGGTGAATACCGCCCTGTCCCCGTCTTTTTCCGCTATCACATAAGGCGTATTGCGTCCTACGGCATTTCTTAAAACGCCGGCGCCCATGTACAATACGGCAAAACCGTCCTTGTCAGTATACGCTTCGGCGAATCCCGCGTTTTCGGCTTGCGAAGCAATTTCGCTCGTGCTGGAAAGCAGCCGCACTCTCGCTCCCTCGACAGGCAAACCGGTAGACAAACTTGTCACCAGCACGGCGGCTTTGTTAAAGGCATAACGCACCGTAAGCCCCAGATCAGTAATCTGTATATTCAGTTCATTTTTCGTATCTGTGATTTTATTTTCGTATGTTCCGTCAGCCGCTTTTACGGGACGCAAAAGATTCATATTGGCGCGGAATAAAACAAAGCCTTTTCCCTGTTCGTTGAGATATGGAGATAAATCCATTTCCTCAAAATATTTATGATTCGCTTCTCCCGCGCTTAAATTTTTGACAACGGCATTCGCGGGAACTTCGCTCCAGGGATTATTAGTTGTGGCAAGAAGATAGCGGGAATCGGCAATGTTTTTGTAACTCAAAAAGCAGACGCGGCGGAAATTGCGATTCCAGCATAACGTGACCGTAATCCAAAAACCGCGCTTCACCTGCGGGCGGCGGCTCACCGGGAAACGTGATTGCGCCGGAATAAGGCTCGCCGAGTTTTCTGCCGAATACGTCTTCCACCGTGCCGTCAATCAAAACCTGAAACTGCGCGCCGTAACTTGCGGGCAGGTTAAAGAGCGTTACGGTATTTCCCCGTATCTCGAAATTTTCCGGGCCGAGAGACATTGCCGGATCAATGCTGATCGCCTGTTGTACGGTACTTTCATTCAGGGCATAGCTGAATTTAATTTCCACGCAATTCCGGTATTTCCCGTAACCGGTAACTTGACGGCAGGAGTTGACCTTGAAATCACTCGGCGTGCGAAAACTGAATCTTCTGTCCGATTCCGTTCCCCGGCTTCCCCCGCGTGATTTTGCGCCTCTTTTGAGAGTGATCGTCACCTGAGTATTAAAGTCAACCGTGTCACTCAGTTCGGCGGTGATTTTATATTCTGTATTCTGCCTGAGAGAAAAATTCTTGCGGCCATTTCCGGTTGAAATTTCCAGATATTGTCTTATGTCATTCGCCCGCACAGGATAATTAAATTCCATGCCGATTTGTTTTGCCGCCTCTGGAGGAACGCTATTGTTATCATAACGAAGATTGCTTCCTTTTCTGAAATCCTCGCCTGTCGAAATATTATTGATAGTCAAAGTTTCGGTATAAAACGAAAAACTTCTTTCCCCGCTGATTTTTGTGCCGTAAATCGATTCCGCGTTTTCCGCGATTGTAATCGTATAAATCTGCTGACTCTGGCACGGCTCATCTCCCTCGAAACTCAAAAAACTCGTTCCGTACCAGCGGAAAGAACCTTTAAGCGGCGGATTAATACTTACCACCGGTGACACTGCGCTTTGTTCACCCAAACTCGCAAGAGCTGTCATCGGCTGGGAAAAAATCACGAAAATCGAAGGCCGCTGTATTGCGGACGAATATTCTCCCCTCGGCCCCCAATCGATCACCGTAAGCGGGCCGGCATTGTCATCGCGCAATTGTCCCGCGAGCGCTTGTTCCTGAGAAGCCCGTATCGCGTCAATTTTACTTTTTGCGGCGGCGGGATCAAAATATACGGTTTTATACTCGGAAAGTCTCCGTAAGCCTCCGCCCAGAATAGTTCCCTGGCCGGAACTCTCCGCCGCGCTGCCTGAAAGCTCCGCCGCGCTTAAACTTTCCGCCTCACTTTCGCCCTCCGGTTTTTGGGGACGGTAATCCAAAGTAAAAGCAGATTCAACAGCCGCGCTGTTTGACTGCGCCCCGTCCGCCGCGCCGTCAGAAAAGGATTGCAAATCCCCGGTGTCCCGTTCTACAAGAACCGGTTGTTCAGGAACATCTTTTGCGCCGGTACAGTAAACGCAAAACAACGCCGCAAGCAACGGCAGCAAAAAAATGATGTGCTTTTTCATGTTTCCCTCAATGTTATTTTTTACAAAAATTATTACACGATTATATCACAAATTCTATCTGACTGAAAGTTTTTTGTTTTACAAATGTGGTATTAATATAAGCAAGTCCAAGCGCAGCGCTTTCCAATTCCTCAGACAGGGGGATAGCCGCAGACTGCGATAGCGGGCTGCGGCGTAAGGGGGGCGGGCAATAATTGCGTCTATGCGCGGGCGGCCGTGTGGAAACAGCCCCCCTTTCATTTCACCCAACACGCCCCGCAAGGCCGGATACAATTGCGGCCCCGGTTTTATTCGCCTCCGCGCAGGCCGTTTCAAGATCGAGACCATTTTTCAGACAAGCAATAAACGCGCCGAAATGAGCGTCACCCGCGCCCACGGTATTGACGACTCTCGCGGGCAAACCGGCGACAAACTGCCCTTCGTTCCCGGCTTTTTCAAGACAATAACAACCGTTTTTTCCAAGCGTAACGACAACACTGTTTTCAGTTTTCCGCGCAATAAATTCCGCCGCTTCCCTCACGCCGCTCTTTCCAGAAAAACGCGCAGCTTCTTCTTCGTTCAAATGAATCAGCGGTCCCTTGCCTCGCATATCCCTGCGGCGCAGCAATCGTTCCAGCCGGTCAGCGGGAATGTGCTCGAAGCGGGGACCAGGCGCAAAATAAATTTCTAATTCAGAATGTTCGTAAACAAATTCGACAATTTCATTTCCGGTAGATTCCTCAACTTCCAGCCCGCAAATAAAAACATCACCCGTAATAGAAAAATCAATATCGCGCATCCACGAACGTGAAAAAAGATATTCCGCCCCATGATGCGACAAAAAACTCCGTTCTCCGTCCGGCTCTATCAAACAATAACAACAGCCATTTTCCCGTTCAAGCACAACAAAAGGATTTATCCCCTCAGCTTTTAATTGCTCACTTACCATGCGCCCGTACAAACCAGAACCAACAGGCGAACACAACACCGCCGGAATTTTGAAAACCCCAAGCGTTTTAAAAACATTATACGCGCATCCGCCCACACGATATTCCGCCGCCGAAATATTAATATCACTCCCGCGCCGTGGAAGATCAGGAACCGACAAATACACATCCACCACCGTAGACCCAATAACCAAAGTTTGTTTCATAATTAAAATCATTTTACCGTATCTTTCAATTTATTTCACTATAAAAATAATTGTATTAATTCAGAATAAAAAAGGGGGGACGGCTATTCGCCTTCGGCGAATAGCTTCGGAGTTTTGCCATACGGCAAAACTCCACGCATTTGCTGTTTAGCTTAAAAAGGGGGGACACTTTCCATGCTGCCATCGGCATACAGAAACATTAATCGTGTCCCCCCTTACGCTCTAGCCTTGCTCCAATCATTGTGTGGAGTTTTGCGCCCAGCGCAAAACTCCCTAAAGACTTACGGAGGGCTTACAGCCCGAAGCAAGTCTGACGCTATCCCCCGATTTAGGGAATAGGGAATGGGGATTTAAGATTTTTGTCTGCTATCTGCGCGTGTTATTTTCACAATTAGATTACAAATTACGATCCCCGCTCCCTATTCCCCAATCCCCAAGAAATAAAATATGTTGACAAAATAAAAACGTGTATTTATGCTGTAAAAACATATAAATTACGGAGGAAATATATGGAAAATCCTATTATTTTGAATTCATTAAAGAATCAATTGTCTTTATGTTTTTCGATGTTAGAAAAAATAATTGAAATTTGTCCCGGTGAATTATGGAATAAAAAAGTTTCCGGCTTTGTTTTTTGGCAGCAATTGGTTCATGTTTTGTCAGGAGCATACGCTTGGCTGAGAGCGGAAAGACCAGAAGAGATTCCGCCGTTTGCGACTTTCAACGGAAAAAAAATATACCCTGAATTTGAAAATGATCCTGAAATAACGCTGACAAAAATAGAAGTCAAAGAATTATTTGATAAAACAAAAGAAACAGCTGAAAAATGGTTTGACGGCAAAGACGATGAATGGTTGAAAATGCCTTTTGCGGTATTCAAAATAAATAATTTTGAAAATATAGAAGCGCAGATAAGACATATAATGTATCACGCGGGACATTGTGACGCGATATTCAGAGCAAATGGCATTCAAACGGGTGATTATTTAGATTATTTTGGATAAAGAGAAGCGCGTGATTCCCTTACACAAATTTGAAAAATTGCCCCGGCATCAAATGCTGCGGAAAATAACGAAAGTATTTGCCGAAGCGGAAAATCGTATTTGTCATGCCGCCGGAATCAGTTCCGGTGAATTGATGTATTTGAGCGATGTCGCCGGATTGCTTGCCAAAGATATGTTTTTTTCGCCTGCTGCCCGGACAGAATTTTCTGGAGCGGCGGCTGTTTTCAAGCGGGCGGCGGAATGCGGCGGCGCGGCGGACGACAGCGCGTTGACGGCGGAAATCAGGCGCGCGCTCAATACCGCCAGACATCTTGTGCTGACGGAAACCGGCCGCAGTCAGGCGGACTGGGATTTTACCGGCGGTGACGGCCAGCTCGATCCGGCGCGGCGGCGTGTTTTTCCGGGCATGTTAATTTATCTGGAAGACATACGTTCGCCTTTTAATGTCGGGGCTATGTTTCGCGCCGCCGAAAGTTTTGGCGCGGAAAAAATTCTTTTGTCACAATTTTGCGCCGATCCGAATCACGCCCGCTCTCGCAGGACAGCTATGGGCTGCGTGGAAATTATGCCGTGGGAACGCCGCGATTTTTTCTCAGCGCCGGATAACGATTTCGCGCCGGAGCTTGCGGGCATTCCCGTATTTGCCCTGGAAACCGGAGGCATCCCCCTCGCCGAATTTCCTTTTCCCCAGCGCGGGCTTTTAATCGCCGGCTCCGAAGAACTGGGAGTAAGCCCGCGCGCGCTAACTGCGGCGGATAATTCTCTGGGCAGGGTCTCAATTCCCTGTTACGGCGCGAAAGGCTCGCTCAACGTTTCCATCGCGTTCGGCATCGTCATGCAGGCATGGGCGCAGTCAATTACCGCCAAACAATGAATTGGCGGCAACACAAGAAACATTCAAAATTGCTTGACATGCGAGCAAAAGCAAATATAATAGGTGTGGATTAGAAATGGCAAAGCTTGAAGGGTTTCATACTGATAATTGCGTAAATTTCATGGCTTCCATGCCCGATGAATGTATAGATTTGGTTGTTACTTCTCCGCCGTATGATAATTTACGGAATTATAAAGGTTATTCTTTTGAATTTGAAAGTATTGCGGAAGGGTTATTCAAAGTTGTTAAAGAGGGCGGTGTTGTAGTTTGGGTTGTAGGTGACAAAATCAACGGCGGCAGAAGCTTAACAAGTTTTAGGCAAGGGCTTTATTTTCAAAAGATTGGTTTTAATATGCATGATGTAATGATATATCAAAAGAAAAATACGCCGTTTATGCGTTCTAATGCATATACTAACGCTTATGAATTTATGTTTATTTTGTCCAAAGGGAAGCCCAAAACTTTTAATCCATTAAAAGAAAAGACTGTCCGTAACGGATTTGAAATGGTCGTTTTCAACAAAGGGGCAGATGGTATAAATAAAAAAAATCTAAAAGAGTTAAAAACGGAAAAAACCAAAACCAATATTTGGCGATATGCTGTAGGTCTCGGTGGAACTACATCCGATAAAATCGCTTTTATGCATCCGGCTACATTTCCTGAGAAATTGGCGCAGGATCATATATTGTCCTGGAGCAATGAAGGTGATCTAGTTTTTGATCCTATGTGCGGTTCGGGCACTACTTGTAAAATGGCTTTTTTACTAAAGAGAAAATATCTTGGTGTAGATATTTCTGAAGAATATATACACATTGCAAAAACCAGACTTTTGCAAGCGCAAAAAAAATCACCTGCAAAATATCTTTTCGATTTGGACTCAAACATCACGGAGGCATGAAAGTGAAAGGATGGATAGTATGCAAACAAGGTAAGGGCTATTTGGTAAAAGACAATATTCAAGAAAAATTTGCGACAAATTTTGATAAGGATGCCGTGGGTATAATTAAAGAAGATAGAGGGGAAAATGTTTTAATATGGTTAATTGGCGGCGACACTTATTGGATTGTTCCTAAAACTGATGTGGAAGAAATTGACGTAACAAGAACCGGAGATAAATTTGATTATAAAATTTGTAATGTTTGCCATTGCTTGAAGCCCACAGAAAATTTTGCCAGAAACCAAAACAACTTACACGGTATAATCAGAAGACCAACCTGCCAGAAATGCAGAACGTCCATTGACAAACGTGCTCCTAAATCAAAACAGGCTAAACAAATGGAGAAGCAAAAGCCTAAGAAAGGTGAGCCGTTTTTGTGTCCCATTTGCAGAAAACGTTCTATTGCGGGTGTAACCGCTAAAATTGTCGCAGACCATGACCATCATACCGGTAATATTCGTGGATTTATTTGTGATAGTTGTAATACCGGACTAGGAAGATTCAAAAATGGTGAAAATTATTTAATGAATGCTGTGAACTATATTAAAGAACACGATACTTTAGGTTAATAATTTACCTTTGCGTAGTTTTTTCTGACTGTATTTAGAGGATATTTCATACAATATGCTAATTGTAACTGAGTAGTTTGAAACATTCGTCTTGGGCGGTGAGTATTTACTATTTGTTATATGCCGGTTTATTGACGAACGGAGCGAGATCGCGACCGCGCTTGTGCGGGCATGATCGAGCGAGTGAGGAAACGAAAGGTTTAATACCCCGCGGCTTGCCGCGGAAAGCCGCCTCGAACCGCAGGTTTGAAGCGGCGGGTGCGGGGCTCTGCCCCGCGGTATAATACCTTTTATTTTTTACGACAATATTTTATCAGTTCTTTGTTGAGCTCTGTTACTTCAAATCTATTAGAAAAACATAAGCCTGCGGAATAGTAAATCAAAATTTCGTGTAGCCTGTGGCTTCGGAAAATTCTTTCATTACCTCGTCTTGAATTTTTTTGAGTAATTCCGGGGCTTTTCCTCCTGCGGGGTTTCCGTCTATGGCGCTGGCGGAAAGGCCGAATGTCGAGGTGCTGGAAACAAGTATTTCATCGGCGGCAAATAATTCCGCAAGGGTAAATGTCCGTTCTTCTACGGGCACTCCCAGTCTGCCGCACGCCTGAATAAGATGGTTACGCGCAATTCCCCGGAGAATGAAATTGTTTGCGGGGTGCGTGATAAACGCGCCGTTTTTAATTATGTGAACATTGCTGCGTGTGCATTCGGTTACAATTCCGTTCCGGTGAAAAACAGCTTCATGACACCCCGCGTCCGAAGCGCGCCGGGCGGCAATGACATTGGGAATAAGATTGATGGTCTTGATGTCGCAGCGGAGAAAACGTATATCTTCGGCGGTAATAAGTTTTATTTTTTTGTAAATGTCGGGAATAATGTTTGGTTTTATCATTATCCAGAGGTTTGATTTTCCGCCCGGAAAAGAATGTACGCGGCGGCTTGTTCCCCGTGTTGCCTGCCAATACACAAGCAAGTCGCCTTTGTCAACTTTTGCAAGCATTTCGTAGAGAGTTTTTTTCAATTCATTTTTTGTATACGGCAGCTCTATTTCCAGAAATCCCGCGCTGGCAAAAAACCGGTCAACATGTTCGTCAAGGGTAAAAATCACTCCGTTTGCTGAGACTGCCGCGTCATACACGCCATCTCCGAAGTAACACCCCCGGTCATTCATGGGAACAGACATTTCGTCCAATGGCCCCCATTTTCCATTATAATATCCCAGCGCGTCCATATTCTGTCTCCTGTTCTTTTTCAATTTACTTTATTTGACGGGCTGTGTCATCTGTGGGGAATGGGGACTGGGGAGTGTTGTAAGCTATCTAATCGTGAAAGTAATGCGCTCAGAATGACCGTCTGCGGCTATCCCCCAGATAATTTGTCATTCTGGCGGAAGTCAGAATCTCAGCAATATTATAGCGA
>QMCE01003927.1_pt1 | contig 16017 bp, 16 predicted proteins | sample 1821851 | NCBI WGS metagenome assembly QMCE01 (sample SAMN09453174, study PRJNA476694) | Termite gut metagenome, whole genome shotgun sequencing project. | isolation source: worker | host: Odontotermes sp. | place: South Africa:Pretoria | collected 2016-01-28
AGGCGGTGAAGACCAAGCGGGGCAACCTGTTGGAACTGGCGGTCGAGGCGGCGAAAGTGCGCGCGTCGCTGGGTGAAATCTCTGACGCCTGCGAGGAGATCGTAGGGCGATACAATGCGGTAATCCGCACGATTTCAGGTGTTTATGCTTCGGAAGTGAAAGACAACGATCAATTTGCCAAAGCGCGGGCGTTGGCCGATGAGTTTGCCCGCAAAGAGGGGCGTCAGCCGCGCATCATGGTGGCCAAACTGGGTCAGGACGGCCACGACCGCGGGGCGAAGGTGGTGGCCACGGGCTACGCCGACATCGGTTTCGACGTGGACATGGGCCCGCTGTTCCAGACGCCGGAAGAGGCGGCCAAACAGGCCGTGGAGAACGACGTGCACGTGGTCGGCGTATCATCGCTCGCGGCGGGGCACAAGACGCTGGTGCCGCAGATCGTGGGTGCGCTCAAGGCGCTGGGCCGCGAGGACATCATCGTGATCGTGGGCGGCGTAATCCCGGCGCAGGACTACGACGACTTGTATCAATCGGGCGCCGCCGCCATCTTTGGGCCAGGAACACCCGTGGCCACGGCGGCAATCAAGATTCTGGAGCTGCTGTTGGCCGAATGAGTCGGCGAATCCCGTCGATGTAGGTGAGCGGATGAGCCGGATTGCCCGGCACATAGAGATCGACCGGGTGACGCTCCAAGAAGCGTCGATCGAGGGCGGGACTGTCGGCGAACAGGCCGCCCGAGATGGCGTCGACACCCGCCAACACCACGATTTTCGGGTCGGGAACGGCGTTGTAGGCCAATTCCAACGGGATGGCCATGTTTTCGGTGATCGGCCCGGTGACGACCAACCCGTCGGCGTGGCGCGGCGAGGCGACGAACTCCACCCCGTAACGTCCGAAATCGAAATTGACATTGCCCGAGGCGTTCAGCTCCATCTCGCAGGAATTGTCCCCGCCGGCCGATACCTGCCTCAATTTCAATGCGTTACCAAATAATTTCTGCACCTGCGGCCGGACATTTTCGGCGTGGAAGTCGATCGGTTTGTCCTCGCCTTCGACGACAATCAGCGCCTCGCGGCAAGTGGTCGCCAGTCGGTGATCGTTCGTGAAACGAATCGAATCGGGGGCGCGGTGGGCACATTCGCCGCAAAAGAGGCATTTTCCGAGGTCAATCGAGAGCGGATTTTTCGCAATAGCGCCTGTGGGACAGAGCGTTACGAGCGCCTCGGCAGTGTGCGCAGGGATGCCCTCCCCGATCACGGGCCGGCCGCGGAAAATTTCAGGCAACACCACCGCATCCAGGTCGGGAATGGTCTGGTAACCGTGATGCAGAAGAATATCTAACTTATTGACAAACATCGGGTTACATATTCGTTAGCGCCGCGGCGAAGCAAACGGCGAGCGCGGCAGTCTCTGTACGTAACCGACTGGTTCCCAACGAAACAGACTGAAATCCGTGCGCACGTGCCAACCGGATCTCCTCCGGCGAGAAATCGCCCTCGGGGCCGATCAGCACCAACGTGCCGACGCCCGGCCGAAGGGCCTCCCGAAGCGATATTTTATCGTCATCCGCCTCGCAATGGGCGATGAACCTGTCGCCGCCGAAAGGCATGCCGATGACTTTCGCGAAGGGGGTCAGTTCGTCCAATCGCGGGTGATACGCCTTGAGCGACTGCTTCATCGCGCTCTCTATCAACTTGTTACCGCGATCAGTCTTGTACGTGCGGCGTTCGGAACGGGCGGTTTCGAGCGGGACGATGCGGTCGATGCCCACCTCCGTGGCCTTTTCCAGAAACCATTCGTACCGCTCACAGCCATCGTCAGTTCGTAGGAACGCTTCTCGTAATCTTTCTGAGTATCAATCACTTCCAGCTCGCACCGTTTGGGCGACGCCGTCGTGATCCGGGCGGTGTACCACCCTCCTCGCCCATCGGTCAACTGCACCGTGTCGCCCTCAGCGAGGCGCAACACGCGCACACAGTGCTTCGACTCCTCCTCGGAGAGCGTACAAGTGGTTCCGGCGATGTCCGGCGTGTAGAACAACGGCATGATTGGGTCGGAATTACTCTTCGGGGTCGGGGTCAGGGTCAGGGTCAGGGTCAGGATCGGGGTCAGGGTCGGGGTCAGGGTCGGGCTTCGGCGGGGGAAGAACGACGATCCATTTGTTCTCCACGTACGAGGCGGTTTGCTTCCAGGTGCGGATCAGGAAAGAGAGCGAAACATTCGGCAGACCGTCCACCAACTCGATCGGACGCCAGGCAAAGGCCTCTGTGTCAGGATCATAAATAACCAACACCGCCTTCTGCTGAACGAGGTGGTCGAAGCGCACCCGGGTGGTGTCCAACACCTCGCCGATGCCGTCGGGAGCGTCTTTGGTCACGGCCGTGCTCCCATCAAATTCCCGGGCCCGGAGGCGTTTGGCCTGCACATCGGCCAACGTCGGGGAATGGTAGACCAGCGTGTCGGCCCAGAAATAAAAAGCATCCCAATCGGCGGTATAAACCGTATCGCGCGGCGCATCGCCGGCTTCGATCGCCACGCGCACAATGACCGTCGTGTCGATCCTGCCCATGTCTGTCGCACAACGCGTCAGTGCAAAACCGGCCAACAGGAGTATAATGAGGGATTTTTTCATCATCGTACCTTGAATTACAAAGACAAATGTACGAAAAATTTTATCTTTGTATCATGGAGGTAAAAATCGCTGAAAGCTGGAAGCAACGCCTGGCCCCTGAATTCGAGAAGGATTATTTTCGAACGCTGACCGATTTTGTACGGCAGGAGTATCGAACGACGCCGGTCTATCCGCGCGGGACGGATATTTTTCGGGCGTTCGACGCCTGTCCGTTCGACGAACTGAAGGTCGTCATCATCGGTCAGGACCCCTACCACGGCCCCGGACAGGCCAACGGTCTCTGTTTCTCGGTGGGCGACGGGGTACAACTTCCACCCTCGCTGCAAAATATTTTCAAGGAGATCGCGAACGACCTCGGAAGCCCCATGCCCACCTCGGGCAACCTCGACCGCTGGGCCGAACAGGGCGTGCTGTTGCTCAACGCCGTGCTCACCGTGCGCGCCCATCAGGCCGCATCGCATCAGGGACGTGGCTGGGAGATGTTTACCGACGCCGTCATTCAAAAAATAGCGCGCGAAAAAGAGGGGATCGTTTATCTGCTCTGGGGCGCTTACGCCCAGCGGAAAGCGGGGTTCGTCGACCGCACGCGCAACTGTGTGCTCGAATCGGTACACCCCTCGCCGCTCTCGGCCCACCGGGGATTTTTCGGCTGCAAACATTTTTCGCGCGCCAACGAATACCTGATCTCACAGGGGAAAACGCCGATCCAATGGTAAAAATCGCCGATATCTCGCTGCCCGATAAGCCGCTTTTTCTGGCGCCCATGGAGGACGTCACCGATCCGTCGTTTCGCTACATCTGCAAACAGTTCGGGGCAGACGTGGTCTATTCGGAGTTTATTTCGGCAGACGGACTGATCCGAGACGCGGCAAAATCGCTCGAAAAACTGCGGATCTTCGACTACGAACGGCCCGTGGGCATCCAACTTTACGGCCATCTCGTCGAGCCGATGGTCGAAGCCGCCCGGCGTGCCGAAGAGGCCGGGCCGGACATCATCGACATCAATTTCGGCTGCCCGATGAAGAAGATCGCGAACCGGGGAGCCGGCTCAGGAATGATGCGCGACGTGCCGCTGATGGTCGAGATGACCCGCCGGATCGTCGATGCCGTCCGCACGCCGGTCACGGTAAAAACCCGCCTGGGCTGGGACGACGAGCACAAAAACATCGAAGAGATCGCCGAACGGCTGCAAGACGTCGGCATCCGTGCCCTGACGATCCACGGCCGCACGCGCGCCCAAATCTACAAAGGGCGGGCCGACTGGACGCTGATCGGAAAGGTCAAGAACAACCCGCGCATCACGATCCCGATCATCGGCAACGGCGATATCAACTCGCCCGAAAAAGCAAAAGAGGCGTTCGAACGATACGGCGTGGACGGGGTGATGATCGGTCGGGCAACCTACGGGCGGCCGTGGATCTTCCGCGAGTGCCGCCACTACCTCGATACCGGCGAAATCATGCCGCAACCCTCTGTCATCGAGCGGGTTGTGCTCGCCAAACTACACCTTGAAAAGTCGATCGAATTCAAGGGGGACAAGGTCGGCATCCTCGAAATGCGCCGCCATTTCAGCTCCTACTTCAAGGGTCTGCCCCACTTCAAAGAGACGCGCCTGAAGCTCGTCACCCAAAACACCGCCGAAGAATTGCACGAAACGCTCGACACCATCGCCGCCGAGTGGGGCGATTACGATCTGAGCGGCGATATCCCTGACGGGATCACCACCCCTTAATTTTTTTTCATTAAAAAACTAAAAAAATAGTTAAAAATATTGGGAAACTAAAAAAATAGTTTTACATTTGTCGTACCAACTATAATCCTCCCATGAGACAGAAAAAGAACAGTGAACTGACCCGGGCCGAACTGGAAGTGATGCGGATCCTTTGGGCACGCGAGCGGGCGTTCGTGAACGAGATCCTCGACGACATGGCGGCACCGAAACCGGCCTACAACACCGTTTCGACCATTGTCCGCATTCTGGAAAAGAAGGGCGTCGTCGGCCACGAGGCGATCGGAAAAGGCCATCGCTATCATCCGCTCGTCGGGCGCGAAGAGTACACGCAGACCTTCATGCGCAACGTCGTCGGCAATTTTTTCGACAACTCCGTCAGCCAGATGTTCTCCTTTCTGGCCGACAGAGAAGACCTCTCGGTGCGCGAGATCGAAGAGATCGTCCGAATCGTTCAATCGAAAAAATAGAAAATTATGGACAGTTTGCCTTATATCATAGAGGTACAGGGTTGCATCGCGGTCTTTTGGATCGTGTATCGGCTCTTCATGCGCGGCAGTCGGGCATTCGGCCACAACCGGGCTTATCTGCTTGGTACTATGATGCTTGCGTTTATTATTCCGGCGCTGTCGATCCCTGTTTGGACGGCCGCACCGCAGCCGGTCGGGACGTTCGACGTCGGAGCGTTGCAGTTCTCGGTTGTCGAAAACGAACGTCCGCAAGGTACTGATTGGCAGGGTGTTGCGATGTGGATTTACGCCGCCGGCGTGCTGGTCATGGGGATCGGGGTCGGACGGCAGGTGTGGAAAATGGTGCGCACGCTGCGCCGCGGGCAGGTCGTGCAGGCCGACCGTGCACGGATCGTGAGCGACGAGGCCGTTCAATCGCCCTACTCCTTTTTTCGTTCCATTTTCGTCCATCCGCAGTCCGACGCAACCGACGAATTGCCCCGCATCGTGGCCCACGAAATGGCCCACGTGCGCCTCGGACACACTGGTGGAATCCCTTCGTGTGGCTGTGGAACCGGTCGCTCAAGGAAGTGCATGAGTATCAGGCAGATGACGCCGTCCTCCACCTCGGTTTCGATGCGAAACAATACATACATCTCCTAATCGGAACGCTTGCCGACATGCATCCGGAGTTTGTCAGCGGCTTCAGTTACTCACTCTTAAAAAACAGACTATTGATGATGACAAAACCTGTAAACAGCCGCCGGTCGGGGTTCAGAATCCTGGCCGCGGCACCCGTGGCGGCGGGACTGATGCTGCTCTTTTCATTCACCGAAAAGGCGCCTGAATCGGCCGAAATCGACACGAAAGACACTATTAATGAGGCTGTTGCCAAAATCCAACAACCGCCTGTCGACGACGTGTTCATGCGGGTCGAAAACATGCCCACCTTCGAGGGCGGCAACGAGGGGACATTCCGCAATTGGGTGACGGCTCAGCTCAAATACCCGAAAGAAGCCTTTGAGAAGGGCATTCAGGGCCGGGTGATAGTCAGCTTTATCGTCGAAAAGGACGGGACGCTCTCCACCATCGAGGCTGATAAATCGCCCGATGCATCGCTCAGCGCCGAGGCGATCCGCGTGGTCCGCACCTCGCCCAAATGGACGCCGGGCACCCAACGCGGGCAAGTCGTGCGGGTGAAATTCACCCTGCCGATCGACTTCAGTCTACAAACGAGTGGCACGACAAAAATGTTCGCCGATACGGTAAAAATAGTGATGAAATCGGCGAGTGACGCCAAAGTTACGATCAGGAGGAGCGGCGAACAGGGTGGCCCCGACCCGCTGATCGTCCTCGATGGTGAAAAGATGCCGGCCAATTTCAACCCCGGCGTCATCGACCCCAAAGCCATTCAAAACGTTATCGTTCTGAAAGGCGAATCCGCCACACAAGCCTACGGCGAAGAGGGGAAAAACGGCGTGATGATCATCACGACCAAAGAAAATGTCGAAACACAACAGGAAGTCACGGTGATCGGCTATGGCGTACAACGGAAAGATGACACGGACATAACAATGATGAGCGACGGTATAATCCGCATTCGAGGCAGGGCCGAATCGAACGGAGCTCAACCGCTCATAATCCTCGACGGCAAAAAATTGTCGGCCGATTTCGATATCAAAAGCATCGACCCTCAGACGATAGAAAGTCTCGAGGTTCTGAAAGAAGAAGCGGCTGCGGGGATTTATGGAGAAGAGGCAAAAAATGGTGTGATCCTCATCTCGACCAAGAAATAAACCACTGTCAGACAGCCTGTTACAAAAGAAGCGGCCCGTGGGCCGCTTCTTTTATTCGACAGCCAGCGCGGCCTCGAATTCCGGCTCGTACGGAAGCAGGTAGTAGGCCGTAGCATTGTCCTCCAGCGGCGTGTTGCGGCCGATGTAGGACTTGAGAATCGCCGTCAGCTCGTCGCGCGAAACCGCAAGGTCGTCGCCTGCCGGACGCACGTCCCGCGCGGCGGCATAACGCACCAGACCGGCCAACAGATCGGGATCGGCGTCGAAAAAGGCGTCCAAATCCTCCAGCGCCTTGATCGTATTCAGCGCAACTCTATGATTATCAGCGTATTGCACAGAATATTGGAAAGCGATATTACGGTTGACCACCTGCACCAGATAGGGATTGTCCGGCAGCGTGTCCAAAGGCACGAACACATCGGGCATAATGCCGCCACCACCGTAAACCACCTTGCCCGCGGGCGTAGTAAATCGCTCTGAATCAGAGAATTGAATGCTGTCGGCAGAGAAAAATTCGGAGTGGGCAAAGCGATTTTTCAAATCATTCTTGTATTCATCCGGCCCTGCCTCGTACGGTTTTTGGATATTCCGCCCCACGGGCGTGTAATAACGAGCCACCGTCAGGCGCAAGGCCGAACCGTCCGTGAGGCCGATCTGCTCCTGCACCAACCCTTTGCCAAACGAGCGACGACCGACAATCGTACCCCGATCGTTGTCCTGCAACGCTCCGGCCACGATCTCGCTCGCCGACGCCGAACTTTCGTCGATCAGCACGATGGGTAGAATATCTTGCAATGTTCCGACGCCGTTCGCGTGCTGTTCCCGGCGACGACTGGCGCGCCCTTCGGTGTAGACGATCAACGCCTCTTTGGGCAGAAATTCGTTGGCGATCAGAATCGCCTGATCGAGCAGGCCGCCGCCGTTGCCGCGCAGATCGAAGATCAACCTCCTCATTCCCAGCGACTTCATCGCGTTCGCAATCTGCACCACTTCGGTGTGCGAGGTGCGCGAAAAGACCGTCAGGCGCAGGTAACCCGTCGTGTCGTCGACCATATACGCCGCCGAGACGCTCTTCATCGGCACCACGCCGCGCGTCACGGTGATCGGGAACAAACCCGTAACTCCCTGACGCTCAATACCCAGATCGACCTTTGTGTCGCGCGGGCCGCGAAGGCGTTTTACAATGTTGTCTTGATTTATCTGCTGTCCGGCCACATTTTCGCCGTCAATCGTTCGGATGCGGTCGCCGGGCTGGATGCCCGCCCGGGCGCTGGGGCCGCCGCCGATGACGGTGATCACCCGCACGGTGTCGTCCAACATATTGAATGTCACGCCGATACCATCGAATTGCCCTTCGATCGACTCGTTCACCGACGCCAGATCTTTGGCCGAAATGTAGGCCGAATGGGGGTCGAGGTTTTCGAGCAGTATCGGCAAAAGCACCTCCTCGATCGAATCCATACGCGGAACGTCAACGTATTGACTGTAAATGCGTTGCAGCACTTCGTAGAGTTTATCGTCTTCGAGCTTGGCGTCGCGAAAAATCGCTTCGTTCGGATCGTGCTGACGCTGAGGCAGATAGCGTCCCAGAAAAATCCCAACTGCCACTGCCGCCACAACGATCACCGGCCACCAAATCCTGCATTTCGACTTGTTTTCTTTCATTTTTTACTAACTTTGGGGAGCAAAGGTACGAAATCTTTTTCATGAAATATCCGAAAATTTCGATCGTCACGGTCACCCGAAACGCCGCGGAGGCGCTGCGGACAACGCTGGAAAACATCGCCCGGAGCGACTATCCGAATCTGGAAGTGGTAGTGATCGACGGCGCGTCGACCGACCGAACGGCCGAGGTCGTCGCGGCGCACGCCGAGTGGGTGGATGTCTTTGTCAGCGAACCGGACGACGGAATCTATGATGCCATGAACAAGGGAATGAGCTGTGTCACAGGCGATTATCTCTGGTTCATCAACGCCGGCGACCGCATCCACGGCCCGGAATCGATCACGCGCATCTTCGACGACGGCCCTGTCGGCGCCGATATCTACTACGGCGAGACGCTGATCCGCTCCGAAAATGGCGAGGAATTAGGGCTACGCAAGAAAAAATTGCCCGACAAGATGACATGGAAGAGTTTCCGGCGGGGCATGGTGGTGTGCCACCAGTCGATCCTCGTGCGGCGATCGATCGCACCGGAGTACAACCTGAAATACCGCTATTCTTCTGACGTAGAATGGGTTATAGCGGTATTGCAACGAGCAAAAACGATTGTCAACACGCGCACGATCCTCTCCGAATTTGTACTCGGCGGAGCATCGACCACCCATCGAAAAGAGAGCCTGCGCGAACGATACAATATTATGAAGCACTATTTCGGCACGATCCCGACGCTTTGGGCGCACGTCCGATTCGTATTCGACGCCCTGAATCCCGATTATCGGAAAATAAAGCACATCCGGCCATGAAAATAGCAATATTAAATACTTCCGACCGAAAGGGCGGTGCGGCCGTGGCGGCATATCGCCTCAAAGAAGCACTTGCAGCTGCGCAGGTCGAAGTGACGATGATCGTCCGGGATAAAATAACGGAAGATTCGGATATAATTTCGCTGGATACCAGCTGGTTACAACAAAAAATCAATCGTTTTCGTTTTTTGTGGGAACGGGGTATCATTTTTCTAAACAACGGACTGAGGCGTCGGGATCTGTTCAAAGTTTCAATCGCCGACACCGGGATCGACATTTCTCAACTGCCTGATATTCAGAATGCTGATATCATCCACCTGCACTGGATCAACCAAGGGTTTTTATCCTTGCGCGGCCTGAAAAAACTGTTTGCGCTGGGAAAACCGGTCGTCTGGACGCTGCACGACATGTGGCCCGTCACCGGGATTTGTCACTATGCCTGGACCTGCGAACGTTACAAGGCGGCATGCGAGGCGTGCCCATTCCTGCATTCGAGGCGGCAGAACGACCTCTCGCAGCGAATTCAGCAGAAAAAATTCAACATTTATACCACTGATATTCAATTTGTTGCGCCCAGCAATTGGTTGGCCGGATGCTGTCGCGAGGGAGCGCTGACGGCCCGCATGTCCGTCCAAACCATCCCATATTCCATTGACACCGACCTCTTTTCGCCGGGCGACAGGGCCGGGGCGCGCCGCACGCTGAGCATCCCGGAAGGAAAAAAAGTGTTCGTCATGGGCGCCGCACGCATCGACGACCCGGTCAAAGGGTTTTTGCCGTTAAGAGAGGCATTCGAAAAAATCAGCCCCGAAACGCGCGAGAACGTGCTTTTGATACTTTTCGGGGCTTTCAAAGACGAGTCGGTCTTACAAGATTTTCCGGTGGAGGTCGATTGGCGTGGCCCGGTTTCAGGGGTAGAAACGCTGCGTGATTTTTACCGGGCGGCCGATTTTTTTCTGATTCCGTCGATGGAGGACAACCTGCCCAACACGGTGATGGAGGCGCTCTCGTGTGGTACGCCGGTGGTCGGTTTTCGCACGGGCGGCATCCCGGACATGGTCGATCATCTCAAAAACGGTTACCTGTCCCCTCGCGGCGACACCATCGATCTGGCCCGCGGCATCGAATGGGCAACAGAACATCCCGACCCGGCAACGCTCTCGGTGAATGCCCGTCAAAAGGTGCTCGAAAATTTCACAACCGACAGAGCATCAGAACAATATATCACCCTCTACCGTTCCCTACTCGGTCAATAGTCCTTCAAAATGTAACGCAGCAGGCGTTTGTAGGAAAAAAAGATTTTACGGATCGTTCGGCGATCCAACTGCCTGTTTCTCAATACATTATTCGGGTGTTTCAGCGGAAATTCGATCATGCAAGAGGGATAATAAAAGCGTTTCCGGTGACGCTTTTTCGTCGTGTGGGTGGCGTCGGGAACGTCGAGACCGATGTTCGTAACCAAATTGACCGCCGGATAGATCGACAACTGGTGTTGCAAACGCACCGTAAAGAGGTATTGGGTGTCCCAAGCGTCGAGGCCGTGCCGTCTCGAGAGGACATCCGAGAGAAAACTCGAAAAATAGATCCTATCGCACAAGTTCAGGAAGAGCTTGTTCCTCAGGTGTTTATCGTGCCGATGTTTCGTCCAATAAGGAAATGTCACGTCGTAGTTTTTCCACACCCGTCGCCACGTTGCCCAACCCCAAGTGTGGGAGATGGCCGAAAAATCGTAACTCTGGCCGGCGGGGATCAGTGCAGGCAGAAAACAATTGCCGCTGATGTGGCCGATGCGCGTGTCGTCCTTGTATCGCTCCAGCAACTCCTCGCAATAGGGAAAAAACGAGGGGTCGGGCAGGCAGTCGTCCTCCAGAATAATACCTTGCCCTTCATGGTCAAAAAACCATGTAATGGCCTGACTCACAGCAATCTGACTTCCTAAATTCTGTTCCCGGAAAAGCGTTTTCACCTCGCACGGCCAGTCGACGCCGTCGATCACCGCACGGGTTTTCTGTACTTTTTCCACCTCCCCCACCCGCCCGGGACGCGGGCCGTCGGCCGCCACATAGAGCCGCGTGGGCCGTGCCTGCCGGATGGCCTCAAAAACACGGCGCGTCGTATCCTCGCGGTTGAAGATCAGGAATAAAACGGGGGTGTCAAACATGGTTTCAATCATAAAATGTCTTGTCAAAAGCCGTGGCGACGGTGCGACGGCGCAGAAAATGTTGCCATGCGGCGTAGAGAAATCCGCTCCCATAGCCAGTCAGCTGTATGAACGAGGCGACAACGGCGAGAGCCCCGACCCGCAGGCTGCAGGTTCGCCAAGCCGCGTCGGCGAAGATTGCCGCCGCGAAAATCACAAATGCCGACAACGCCCACGACCACCAACAAGCCGTGATCAGCACCACCGCGCCCCCTGCGGTGAATGCCGCAGGGAGCAGATGTACCAGTCGAAGCGTCCCCGGATGTTTGATACTCAGCGTGATGCGTGCCGCACCGGAGTTAAAAACCTGCTTGAAGAATTGCCGCAGGCGCGTGCGCCGTTTGTGGTAAACCCATGCGGCGGGAAAGAGGCGTGTGGTGTAACCGCCGGCGACGATACGGTAGCTCAGGTCGATGTCCTCGCCGAAGCGCAGGGGCGAAAATCCACCCAATAGCTCAAAAATATCGCGCCGGATGCCCATGTTGAAGCTGCGCGGATAGAAACGATCAATGCTCCGCCGCCCTCCGCGAATGCCGCCGGTGGTGAGCGGCGAGGTCATCGAATAGTCGATCGCCTTTTGCAACGGCGTAAAGTCGGCTCCGGCCCGGTCGGGGCCCCCGAAAGCATCGACAGGCGTTTCTTTCAACGCTTTCCGTACGTTTTCGAGGTAGTCAGACGGAAGCACGCAGTCCGAATCGAGAAAGATCAGCCACTCGCCACGCGCGCGTTCGGCGCCGTAATTCCGCGTCGGACCGGGGCCGGAGTTGGGCTTGAAAAAGTAGTGCACGTCCAACCGATCCGCGTATTTTTCAACCACCCCGTCGCATCGGCACGCGGAGCCGTCTTCGACGATAAGCACCTCTGAATCAGAGACATCCACTACCTGTCGCGCGAGGCTCGTCAGCAGTTCGTCCACCTCCTCGGGGCGGTTGTAGACGGGAATTATGATCGAATAGCGCAGCATTTCAGGACAAAGATAGCAAATCCCCGCAATAAAATAAGGGGTGTAATCAGCGGCTTCGCCCCTTATTACACCCCTTGTAGCGAGACGGGGACTTGAACCCCGGACCTTCGGATTATGAATCCGACGCTCTAACCAGCTGAGCTATCTCGCCGAAAAGTGGTGCAAAGATAGCACGCTTTTCGGAAAATGCAACGCCTCGCCGAAAAAATGTTATCTTTGCCAACGATACATTATAATATATGTCTTTACTCTCACGATTGGCCGCCCGGGTGCTCGCACCGCGAAGGAAACAGATTGACCGGTTCCGAAAAAACCCTGTGCAGACGCAACAGAAACAGTTTCGGCGGCTGATCGCAGCCGGACGGCACACGGCATTCGGCCGCGACCATGGCTTCGACACGATAAAAACCTACGACGATTTTCGGCGCCAGGTGCCCATTCGCGACTACGAGGCCCTCGAACCCTACATTCGTCGGGCACGCGAGGATGAAGCGTCGGTGCTGTGGCCGGGACGCGTGCGGTGGTTCGCCAAGTCGTCCGGCACGACGAACGACATCAGCAAATTCATCCCTGTCACCCGTAAAGGACTGAAACAGTGCCACATGCGAGGCCCGAAAGACGTGATGGCCATCGCCCTGCACCTCTACCCCGACACCAAAGCCTACAACGGCAAACTGCTCACGCTCGGCGGCAGTCACAAACTCGATCCCCTCGGCAAACACGCCCACAGCGGCGATCTGTCGTCGATCCTGATCGAAAATACGCCGTTCTGGATGCGCACCAAGCGAGTACCGCGGCCCGAGACCGCCCTGATCGCCGATTTCGAGGAGAAAGTGCGCCGGATCTGCGAGGAGACGCGCAACAAAAACGTCACCGCCTTCGCCGGAGTACCGTCATGGAACCTGGTGATGTTCAATAAAATACTGGAAATCACCGGCAAAAACAACCTGTTGGAGGTGTGGCCCGACCTCTCCTGTTTCATCCACGGCGGGATGAGCTTCGAGCCCTATCGAGAGCAATATGAGCGGCTAATCCCCTCTAAACAAATGCGTTACATGGAGACTTACAACGCCTCGGAAGGATTTTTCGCCATTCAGGACGATCCCACCGCGCGGGACATGCTGCTGATGCTCGATTACGGGATGTTCTACGAGTTCCTCCCTGTCAAACACCTTGATAATCAAGAGAAAGCAGTGCCGATCGAAGGGATCGAGACAGGTGTAAACTACGCCCTGATCTTCTCGAACAGCAACGGGTTGTGGCGGTACCGGATCGGCGACACGGTGGAATTTACCTCCGTTGCGCCGTACAAAATTCGGATCACGGGCCGTACCAAGCTCTATATCAATGCATTCGGAGAGGAGATCATCATCGACAATGCCGAGCGCGCCATCCGGGCCGCCTGCCGGGCGACAGGAGCGACGATACAAGATTATACCGCAGCTCCGGTCTACATGAGCGGCCGCGACAAGGGAGCGCACGAGTGGTTGATCGAATTTTCGCAGGCACCGGACGATGACGATCATTTTTCAAAGATACTCGACCAGACGTTGCAGGAAGTTAATTCGGACTATGCTGCTAAACGATTCAAAAACAGCACATTACAAACCCCGGTCGTACGACGGCTTCCGGTCGGTACTTTTTACAAATGGATGGAAAACCGCGGCAAAACCGGCGGGCAGAACAAGGTTCCGCGCCTGGCCAACGACCGTAGGTTCGTCGATGCGTTGCTGGAATTCGTCGAAAAATAAAGCGTTGTAAGCCGAGTATTCCTCCCTATGAATCCCTCTCTCCCCGCTCCATTCCTTAAAAATATGATCGCACAGCTCAGTACGGCCGAGGCGGCAAAATTCTTTGCGGCGCCCGACACGCCGGCGCCGGTCTCCATTCGGTTCAATCCGTACAAAGTCGGCGAAAAACCGATGGGAGAAAATGTGCCATGGAGTCGTTACGGATTTTACCTCAACGAGCGGCCGACGTTCACGGCCGACCCCTTGTTTCATGGCGGAGCGTACTATGTGCAGGAGGCTTCGTCGATGTTTCTGGAACAAATTTTCACGCAACTTTTTCCCGAGCCCGGACGGATGAAAATCCTCGATTTGTGTGCGGCTCCAGGTGGAAAAACAACCCATTTATCAGCCTTGGCAGGCCTTGAAGCCCTGATCGTGGCGAACGAGGCCATTCGGGCACGGGCAAAAATCCTTGTGGAAAATGTGCAAAAATGGGGGCTCGGAAACACGGTCGTCACTAACAACGATCCTGAAAAATTCGGAAAAGATTTGCGCGGATTTTTCGATTTGGTAATCGTCGACGCGCCCTGCTCAGGCGAAGGAATGTTTCGAAAATCGCCAGACGCACGCGCCGAATGGACGCCCGAAAATGTCCGTTTGTGCGCCGCGCGGCAACAGCGGATCCTGGCCGACGTGTGGGATTCACTGAAAGAAAACGGCATCCTGATCTACAGTACGTGCACGTTCAATGAGTCGGAAAATGAGGAAAACCTTCGTTTTTTGATACGCGAATTCGGTTGTGAGGCGGTGCACATCGAAATCGATCCGTCGTGGGGGATTGTACGCGACGAAACGGGGGGGATCGAAACCTTTCGCTTCTATCCACACCGCACAAAAGGCGAAGGATTTTTCGTGACCGTGCTGCGCAAGGCAGAAAAAATCAAAAAACAAAGTTTTTTGAAGGCGCGCCGGCCGGTTTTGGCCGATTTGACGCGGAGCGAGTTCGAGGTGATCCGTCCGTGGATCGGGCAGGCGGAGCTGATGCACTTCGCAAAACTGAACGGCGAACGCGTTTTCGGCTATTACGCCCGCCATCGGGAGACCGTCAACGCGCTGGCGGAGGCCCTGAACGTGATCTATTCCGGTGTGGAAGCCGGACAAATATTCAATAAAAAATTGAAACCAGCACATTCGCTCGCCGTTTTTCACGACGTTTCACGCGAGGCGACGCCAGTCGCGGAACTCGACCGGGAAAATGCCTTAAAATTCCTGCGCAAAGAAGAGGTCGCTCCCATACTGTTCGTGGAAGGAATCAACTTAGTGACATTCAACGATTTACCTATCGGCTGGATGAAGCGCATCGGCCATCGGGCCAACAACGGCTATCCCGTCGAGTGGCGGATCATGAACGTATAATACAAGCTAATTTTGGATCGCGCGCGCCCACCTCAGCGAGGCGTAGGCGGCGTTGAGGCCCGGAAATTCGGGCTGAGGAATGTAGGTCGTCAGGCCGCTGTGGCGCTTGATTTCAAAGCCGTCGTAACTCGGCCGCTGCATCATAAAGGTCTCCGTGGATGCCTTCCAAGGGACGCAGGAATCGATCAACTCGCGCAGCACGGCGCGCAAATCTTCATCGTCCGAAGAGAGTAAGCGGCCGTAATAATCCTCGAAATCAAAGAACAGACGTGCATCCTGACGATCAAAATGCTGAATTTCAGCAATATCGACACTCCGGGAGAAGTTGCAGTTATCACGAATAAAGCGAGCCAACGGGGGCAAACCCGCGGTACGGATCACCGAAAGGGTGGCCGACCGGCTCGGATCGGTCTCGGGATAGGTAAGAATTTGATTGAACGCCTGTCGGCCAAACTCGGGCAGATTACCCGCCAACAGAGCCTCCGTAGCCTCTGGATAGGCCGATGTGAAGCCCGGATCGACGATCTCGGCCGACGAAGCAAGGATGTAAGGAGCGTCGTTGCGCAACTCGTAGGCCACTTCGATGCCTGCCGTGAAGCATGCTTCAAGTACAATATAATCAAAGAAATCGTCGGG
>QMCE01000883.1_pt1 | contig 16003 bp, 8 predicted proteins | sample 1821851 | NCBI WGS metagenome assembly QMCE01 (sample SAMN09453174, study PRJNA476694) | Termite gut metagenome, whole genome shotgun sequencing project. | isolation source: worker | host: Odontotermes sp. | place: South Africa:Pretoria | collected 2016-01-28
TTGGTAGGTGTTTCCATTAGCTTGTTGGTGCTCATACAGGAAGGGACCAAGGGTGGTGGGCTGGCTGCGCTGGGCGGCAGCGATTCTTTTTTAGGAAAGAACCAGGGGCGTACCCGTGGCGCGATGCTTTACCGTGCTACGCGCTTTTGTGCGATTCTCTTTTTCATCGTAACAATTGCCGTATACGGTGCGAGCCGGCTGGCGGTGTAGAACTAAGATAAAACCGCATTGTATCGTACGGGTGGCCGCGTTTGACCACCCGTACGTTTGATATGTTTATTCCATGGAGACGGTGCTTTCTGTAAACAATAGGGTAAGATGTTTTGATTGTATCATAATACTCTGTTATCTTAGCCGATTGCGAAAGCATGGAAGTGGATAACGCGCTTCAAATCACCGCCAATGGCAGCGCAATGTGGCTTAGCCACATTCGAAGTGTAAATTATGGGGGCGTTGATTAATAGTATTTTTTTGCATTAAACGCATAGATATGGGATTGTTTATGCAGATATGATTAGATGATCAACACTCCCCCAATTATCAAAAGCTTTGTTATTTTGTTTGTGAAAAAAGAAAATAAGCCTCCGTAGTTAAATGGATATAACATGCCCCTCCTAAGGGCAAGTTGTGAGTTCGATTCTCGCCGGGGGTGCCAAAAAATCGCACAAATTAAGATTTGCGATGTTTGATTGATAACCACTAAACCCTTAATTTGAAAAAACATACCATACTAATGCATCTATCGCTCCACCTCCCGGCTCCGCTGCCCGCCTGTCACGCCCAGCAGATGATCAACGTTGGAGCGCACGGCGATCACCTCGCGCATTTCTTTCTGCGCGGCCCGGTATTGCGAATACAACGTCTTTTTCTCTGCCGTAAGCTTTTGCCATTCGCTTTTGAGCGCGTCCATTTTCGGGAGCCTGCCGCCGTCCAGCAACCGGGTGAAAGTGGCCCGCGCCGCCCGGTGGGTCGCAATGTCGGCCTCATGCTCAGAGAGATATGCCCGGCTGTACTTCGCGGCCTTGTAGCCGTCGAATACTGGCCGGGTTTTGGCGTAGTCTATCATCGCGGCTTTGAGTTCGCCATTGCGTTTAATCGCCGCCGCCATCATTTTCAGATTATATATTTTTGCCCATCGCTCATAAGCCAATTACGGCGGATAAGTGTAGACCATTCGTATTATATATTTTGTGTTTCGCTTATCTGCATAGAAACTCGTTGTGGTGCCCGTGTCAAGGGCGCGAAGCGTTTATTTTACCCTTGATACGGGTGCTGCAGCGAGTTAACCTCATGAAGCGAAAACATAAGATGTTGTTTTCAAGATGGTAGATTCTTGTTCGCCGTAACTGGCCTGTTTTCACTTTCCGGTAACAGATTTCAAGGTTAGCCTCGACTATAAAACAGCGTCTTCTTTGTCGCGTTTCCCCACCGCCACCCGCGCGCGGAAACTATCCTCAAGCCGCACGGCGTCAAACGTCCCGCCGTTCTCCCGCGCAATACGCCGCAGTACGGCAAGACCGTGGCCGTGGGCCAGCTTATCTTCCTTCGAGGTGCCCCGCGCGGGGGGCGGGCCGAGGGCGGCGTTCTCGCACAAAATAGAAAGGGCGGCGTTCTCCCCGGGGCCCACCCGCAAAAAAATCCAGCGCGCGGCGGGATCGGGAATGCGCCCGCATGCCTCAATCGCGTTGTCCAACAGGTTCATCAGCAGCGAGAGCACGTCGCCGTCGGCAAGGCCCAGCGCCGTGGGCAGCGGCAGAAACTCGGCCTCAACGTAGATGTCGGCCTCCTCAATCCGCGCCATTTGCAGTGAGAGAATGGCGTCCACAAGGCTGTTGCCGGTGTATTGCCCCGAGCGGCCCGGCGCCGTGCCGGAGCCAATCTGCTCGTCCAAAAAGCCGCTGAGCTGTTCCAACCGGCCCGCGTCGAGGTAGTGGCGCAGCAGCGTAAAGGCGTTGCCCGTCTCGTGCAGGCGCTCTCGGGTGGCGGCCACATACTCCTGTTGCAGCCGTGCGTGGCGGTTCTGCGCCTCCAGCCTGACTTCGGCCAGCCGCATTTCCTCGCGCAGCGCCACCCGCTCGCGGAAGGCCAACACCGTATCGTACCACACAACCCACGCTGCAATCAACATTAAAAAGCCCCCCGCCTGCTCTACAAACCAGCCGCCAATGATGGGCTCGTAGAGGGGCAGCATCTTTGAAAGCGCCAGCGCCGTGGCGAATACGCCACTGCCTGCCAGCAGCGCTTTGGAGTGCCGCCGCCCCGCGCGGATGGCCCACAGGCAGGTTCCCAGCAGCCACGCGGCGGTGAACCACTTGTAACAGGCCAGCAGGTTTGCGTAGGCCATCAGCGCCCCCGCCCGCGCTGCGGGGAAGAGGGGCTGGAGCGGAACGCTTATGCAAACGGCAAGCCCCGCCGCCAGCATGGCGCGCATGGCGCGGCGAGGCACTCCGCAAATGCTCGCCAAAAGCCACGAGAGGGTTAAAAACATGCTGTAGTAGCAAAGCCGCTCCAGTACCGTCCACCAGCCCGCGCCTATCCCCAGCGCGTGGGGAACCGGCCAGATGGTGGCCCCGGTGAGACACAAACACAGCAGCGCAAGTCCAAAATAGTGTGCCGTGGGGAACGCCTCGCCGCTGCGGCTCCGCACGGCGGCCATGAGCAGGCACAGCAGCGCGATAAACACCGCCAGCCCGCAAACGGTGGCGTGTAACAGCAGCCGCAATGAGGCCGCCCGGCCCACCAGCGCGGGGCTGCCGAACGCGGGAGGGTACACCATGCCGCTATAAAAGCCCCTGTTGTCCCACACGGCCACTACAATATCAATTTTTTTGGCGGCGGTGAAGGTAACCATGCGGCTGTCGGGTGCGGGAGCAGACTTATCCCCCATCCCCACCGATTGCACCAGCCGCCCGTTCACCCACAGACGCCACGCCGAATAGATGTCGGTGAGCTCGAGGGCGTATTCCCGCTCTACGCTGTCGGTGAGCAACACGGTGTGGTAGGTGGCCGCGCCCCGGGGCCGGGCGTTGGGGTCGCCCAAATCAAAGCCACCGTATTGCCCGATGTAGAGATGAATGTCGGGGCTTTGCCCGGGAATATCGTCTGGGGTGAGCAGCTTGCCGTTGTAAAGTTCCCACCCCTCGATGAGGTAGAAGAAGGGATGCTCCCCATACCACGCCATATCGATGCGGGTAAGGCCTTGGCCCGCCCGCGGGCGCGGGGCGGTGTATTTGTTGTCGAACCGCCACAGCAGCAGGAACGCCGCCGCGCTTAACAGCACCGAAAGGGCCAGCACCGCCGGATAGGGAAAGGAGCGGTGTTCCCCCCGCCCCTTTGTTGCATGATAGCCTGACCCGCCCATCATTTCGTGTTTCTCCGCCGCAGGCGTACCATCGCCGGAAGAGCCGCCGCGCCCGAAAGCGCCGCGAGGGGCAGCGCTACCGGCAAACCCCCGCGTTCCGGCGTCTGTGGGCTTTGCGCAGGCGCGGTTTCCACCGAAGCCGCAAGCGCGATGGTCGCGGGCGCGGCCGCTAAAACTAAAACGCGGTACGCACCGCCAAAGGGCAGCTCGAACACGGCGTTGTTACCGTCAAAGCGAATGGCGGGGTAGTGTTGCCCAAAGGCGTCCTCGCAGCGCAGCGCGGCCAGCGGCTGGTTCAACAGCGCGCCGCGCTGCTGAACATGCACCGACAGCGGCGCACCGTTATACTCTTTCAGCTCCCTGCCCCCGGCCAGTATTCTAACACCAAAGCGGTCTTCGGCGACACGCGAAAGAATCACCGAAAGCTCCTCCCCGTCGGCCAGTGCAACGCTCCTAAGTAGCGCGGCGGGTATAACCGCCTTGATGCCGGGGGCAATCACCGTCAGCCCTTGGGGATAAGCTTGCAGCTGGTCGGCCAGCGCGCGGGCGTCCAGCGAGAGGGCGGGTTCTTCGGCAAGCGGGCCGGGGTTTTCCGGCGCGGGTTCGGGTTCCGTTGCCGCTACCTCGGGGCTGCCCGGCGCGGACCTGGAAGTCGCAACGCCGGGAACAGCGTTCATTACAGGCCGGAGCATTTCCGTCTCAAGGGGCGCGCTCCACGCAGGAACCGCGGCTACCGCGCCGCCCGATGCGCCACCGCTGAAGGTAACAGGGTCGCTGCCCGCGCTGTGGTTATTATCGCCATGGTTGCCGTCGCCCCGGGAAGTCTCGTTGGAGCTCGCGCGTTGCCCGGTTTCGGCATTGTCTTCGCCGTCGCGGGCAGGCCCAATCACGCCGAGGAGGGGCGGGTCGTCCTGCCGGCCGCGGTCGTCATCGTCGCGGTCGCCGCCCACCGTCGGAAGACCCTCGGAGTTTAAATAGAACGAGAGTACCTCGGACACGCCCGCCATTGGCCCGCCCTCCACCTCAAGCCGGAAATAGTGTAGCCGATCCACCCCAAAGCTGTTCACCCGGCTGCTTTGCTCCCCTGCCTCCGCGTGGATCGTCTCCCAGTGCTCAAGGCTCCAAGGCTCAAGGGCGCGCCAGGTTTCCCCGTCCTCCGAATGGTGGAGGGTGATAGCGTCCGCTCCCTCGATGGGTTCGAGATAGTGGATCAGAAGCTCGTTGTTCATATTGAACAGGCTGGCCCCGGTTAAGTGCGGCTTGCCGCTTTCCGCCACATGCAGGAGAATGTCGGCGGGTTCTGCGCCGGTCAGACTGCGGATATGGCCGGGGAGTTGCGGCGCGCCGCGTATCGTATACTTGCCGGGCGCATCGAAATCTGCGCTGCCAAGCTCCCACAGCACGGGCCATTCGAGGCTTAAGATATAGTCGTCTGGATCGTCGGTGTTGTAAAGGTCGAAGAAGAGAGCCTCGGGTAGCGGCGTGTCGTCCCCAACAACGCGGTGGACGCCGAAGACCTTGGCGTCAAAGGCGCCGAAGCCGGGGTCGGGGTAGTTCCAGACCGCGCCTCGCGCAACGACCGTTGCACCGTCGGGGATACGGGTGACGGCGGAGGCGTTCAGCGTCACTCCGCCGGCGGCGCGGATATCGCCGCTTATACTACAGTAATCCAGCACGACGTCGCCGTCGGCGTCAATCGCGAGGCATCCCGCGCCGGCCGTAGCGACAGTCATGTTGGTCAGCCACAGGTCGCCCGCGGCGGAAAGGGCGGTTGCGCCGGCGCCTTCAGCGTGCAGTTCGGGGACGGCGTAGCTGCTCAGTCCGCCGTCTTCCTCAATCCGCAACGCCACCGCGCCGTCCCCCACGGCGGAAATTACCACGCTTCCCGGTGTTTGCAAAACGCCATCCACCAGCCGGAAGAGAGGGGAGGGGCTGCCTGTTCCCTCGAAGCGCACCGGGCCAAAAATTTCTGCAAAAGCGCCGCCTGACACTGTAATGCCGTAACCGCCCATTCGAACGATAACGGGCTTTGTTGCCGCAAACGGGGCTTCGTCCGGGCCGTTCAGGACAATATTGCTGGTAAGCTCAACGACGCCGCCTATGTCCTCGGCCAGCAAGGCGCGCAGCTCCGCCGCCGTTGAGGCCGTCCGCGCGCCGTTGGTGGGCGTTGCCACGAATAGCGTAGCGGCAAAGGGTTCCTCGTTGGGCGGAGCGGGCCCATCAACCGGAGCTTCTTCCTCCGCCGGAATATCATCATCCTCGTGAGGGGTGTCCTTTTCAGCGGGCAGGCCGTCTTCTTCGTCGGGCGGTGCGTCCGCCCTTTCCTCATCGGCGTCGGTGGGGATAGCGCTGGCGGGGGGCCCGTCAACCGGAGCTTCTTCCTCCGCCGGAATATCATCATCCTCGTGAGGGGTGTCCTTTTCATCGGGCGGGCCGTCTTCTTCGTCGGGCGGTGCGTCCGCCCTTTCCTCATCGGCGTCGGTGGGGATAGCGCTGGCGGGGGGGGCGGCAAGCACCGCCGGTTCCGCCGCGCGCAACGGTACCGCAAACAAAGCCGACAGCAAAAATACCGCCAGCAGGAGTGACGCGACGCGTGTGGTTACACTCATGGCGGCGTTCTCTCCATAGGTCAATTGAAAATTGTGGAGTCCGCATTCGCGGACGGTTTTAATAAAGGGCGCAATCTTCGAAGAAGTTTACAGCATCGTCATCAAAATCATCGCGGAGCGATGCCACAATTGTCACTTGTTATTTGCTCCTCTAACGCAATGCGGTAGCCCTCAGGCTCTGAGCGTTCAATGCCAATGACATCCTCGCCGCCGCATTCGCGCAGCTTTGCCCGCAGGTGAGAGATGTGCACGCGCACCGTGCGCACATCCTTGTTGGCGTCCACCCCCCACACCTGCGCGAATATTTCGGCGGACGAAAGGGGTTGTTCCGACTTGCGCAGCAGCAGCGCCAGAATTTGATATTCCTTTGGCGATAGCAGCATTTCAACGCCGCTCAGGTAGGCGCGGCGGGTGTTTGCGTCCAGCCGCAACGGGCCCAGCTCCAGCGCTCCCGCCTGCAGCAGGCGCTCGGTGCGGCGCAACTGCGCCTCCACCCGCGCCACAAGCTCCTCCACGCGGTAGGGCTTGGTAATGTAATCGTCACCGCCCGCGCCGAGACCTCGTACAATTTGGTCGCTGTCCCCCATGGCTGTGAGGAACAGAATGGGCGCGTCGGTTTTGTCGCGCAGCTCGCGGCAAAGCTCCAGCCCCGAGCCGTCGGGCAGCAGGATATCCAATATCAGCAAATCAAACTGCCGCGCCGCAGTAAGCCCCCGCGCTTCTTCCAGCGTGGCGGCGGCGCTTACAGCGTGGCCCTGCGCCGTAAGCGCGGCGCGGTTGCGCTCTAAAATCTCGGGAACATCCTCCAGCAACAAAATTTGATAAACCTTCATGCCCAACCCCGCCCATTGCGAACAGTACGATAAATATGCACTATTAGTATATCGATAATTTATCACAATTACAAGAGCGTGAGGATAATTGTTGATTTCTGTCGACTAAGACCATTTAGCGCCGCCCCGGTGCCAAGGCACAACCAAGAGTGTATTTCAAACCCCTAAGTTTACCTCACCACTCGCGCTCGCAACCGTTGTTAAAAAATGCGGCTCGCTTTTGCCCAGCTTTTGCAGCTCTCGGCGGACGGCCTTCGCCAGATGCTCCATGCCGATGAGCGCGCCCTCGTCGGCGGCAAAGTAGGCGGCTTGTAGCGCCGCCGCTTTGATAACACTGCCCGAAAATTCCAGGTGCTGGGCCAGCAGCGGCAAATCCACGCCGGGGGCAAGGGGGGCGGCGGCGGGAAGAGCGCCGCGCCAAAGGGCCAGCCGCTCTTCAGGGCTGGGCATGTGGATGTGTATCATATAGCCTATCCGCCTGCGGAACGCCTCATCGAAGTTGTTGGCTAAATTGGTGGCCAAAATGGAAACGCCCGAGTATTCCTCTATTTTTTGCAGGAGATAAGAGCTTTCGGAGTTGGCGTGGCGGTCGTTCGAGCTCTTTACCTCGGTGCGCTTGGAAAAGAGGGCGTCGGCCTCATCAAAAAACAGCACTACATTGTTGTTTTTGGCCTCGGTAAACACTGCGTCAAGGTTCTTGGCCGTCTCGCCGATGTATTTGCTGATAATCTGCGCCAGGTTGATGCGGTAAAGGGGCAGGCCCAGCTCACCCGCAATAACCTGAGCGCTCATGGTTTTGCCGGTGCCGGGTGGCCCATATAGCAGAATTGAAAGTCCGCGACCGTAGGCGCTTTTTCCGCCAAAGCCCCACGCCGTTTCCACCAGATGCCGGTACTTGAAGCGGTTGCAAACATCCCGCAGCATGGTTTTGGGAGCCTCGCTTAAAACAAGATCGTCCCACCCGCTGGTTACGGGAATATAATCGGAGATCTCGCTGAGCCGCCCGGTGTTGCCAAGCAGTACGGCGGCGTCGACTCGGGCGGCGTCCAGCTGCTCCCCGTCGGCTTTCGCGGCTTCGGCGGCAGCGCGCAGAGCGGCTTCAATCCGCCCCGGTGTTAACCTATACTTCGCGGCCAGCCGCGCCGGGTCTACGTCGGGGGCGGTGGGGTAACCGGCGGCGAAGATTCGCCATAGCTCCACCGCCTGCGCGAGGGAAGGCGTGGCGTAATCCACGCGGGAAACCAGCGCCCCCTCGGGCGCGAGGTTGCCGCGCAGCCGCGCCGTCAGCAAAAAGACCCCGAGGCGGTAGGGGCGCAGCACCGCCAAAAACCGCGCCAGTTGCGGGCAATGTGCCGCAACCTCTGTTTGGAAGCAAGGAACGGTTCCCCACAGCAGCGCCGCCGCCGTCACCTCGTCCACAAGCTCTTCGGGCGGCGTTTCGGGCAACTCGTCGAGCCGGATGAGAAAAAACTCCGCTCCCGTCTCCTCCGCCGCTGTGGCGAGGGTAAGCTTCTTCCCGCTGCCCGGCGGCCCGCAGAGGATGCACAGCCGCGCAACATCGCGTTTTTTCATCCCTTCCAGCGCGGCGCGGGCAACGCGGACAGGCCCCTCAAGGAAGAGGGGCTGTATTGCCGGGTTCGGTTCCGGCCGCTCGCCGCAGGCCGCCAGCGCCCGGCTTTGCCACGGACGGCCCAGCAGATAGCCCAGCGCCCCCGGACGGAGCGCCACTGGCCGCAGCAGCGGCGGCGTTTCGCGCCCGGGCGCCGCAAAGAGCAGCCGGTTCCACGCCGCCGACGGCGAGAGAAGCTCCGCCCACTCCCCCCCACCCGCAACATGGGCCAGCTCGTAGCAGGCGCGCACCGCCCCCAGCGTGGGGTGCGTGCGTTCGCTATCGCCGTCAAGGGCCGCAAACAGCCGCTCAAAGCCCCTGTCCAGCGCCGAAGAAAGGGCGCAGCACAGCGCGAAGAAGCCGAAGCCGGAAAGGCCGAACAGCTCCCGCAGCCGCTCGGCGCGCAGCCCGGTTCCCGCCGCCCGCGTTGCCTCCACACGGGAGGCGATGTGCCCTTGCACAGCGGCGGAGAGGGACGTCAGCTCCTTGCCAGGGACGGCGACCGCAAAGGGGTAATCAGCCAGATAACCCTCGGCCTCTGCGACGCTCATGGCAAAGCCGGGGTGGCCGCTGGCCTCGCCCGCCCGCGCGCCTTCGGCACAGGCGGCCTTACAGGCCACCGCGCCGATGACGCAGAGGGATACGAACGACAGCAAATCTGCGCGGTGCTGCCCGTCGCCCTCGTAGGGGGTTCCCCGCAGCGCGGGAGGGAAGCGGCTGTGCAGCGCCTGTGTCAGCTCTTCATCCATCGCGGTTTCTCCTGCGGCTGCCGCTGTGTTTTCGGGGCAAAGCCGCTATCTGCTTGCTTTGGCCTCTGTTGCGTTGCCCTTACGCAATCAGGCTCTTCCACGCATTTCCTTGAATTGCGATTGTATTTTGAAGCCTGCGGACATCATCCTCTGCAATCCCCATCTGTTCGTGCAGCTGGGGTTGGGCCAGTATCGCTTTTGCCTCGGTAACCCGCTGCACATACCCAATCAGCTGCGTTCTCCGCCTGATCTCCGCTGCCTGCGCGGGGGAATACAGCTCATCCACCATCTGTTGGCCGGTTGCGTCGTTCTTTATTGTATTCCGCATGAGGTCGCTCACAAACATCAGCGGGCGCTCAATGTCAGAAATTTCGTCCATGCGGGCCAAAATTTCATCGTCGGGCATTCTGGCCACGGCGTCTATGTCGAAGTCCAGCAGGCGCTGGCACGCCCCTTGAACCAAGGCACAGAGCTTCGGGTAGTTTTCGGCGTTGCCTTCGGTGTGTGTGTACAGGCTGTGCAGGCTCTTCGCCGCCTCGTCGTTAAAGGCCCTATCTTCCTGGGTTCCGCCGTGCTTCATCAAGGACGACGTGCGCGACCACACCATCACGTCTGTGGGCTTTTCCCAGCCCTGCTCCTCGTACACTCTGTTCCGCTCTTGGTTTTGAACCGCACCGCTGGTATCGCGGAAGGTGGCAGCTTGCACCTCTGGAGCGTTTCGGGCGTTGATCTGGCTCTGGAGGCCCTCCGCCTGCGCGTTGTAATCGGTTCCCGAGCGGATTTCGCCGCCCACGTCCCGCATGGCCTGCTCGCCCCCCGCCTTGTGGAACAGCTTCTTCCCCAGCCACCGGCCAATGCCGCCACGCCCCTGCTCGTAGCCGCCGCGCCCCTGCTGCGCCTCGGATTTCGCCATCACCCGGTTGTACTGGAGGTCTGCCCGCCGGGAGCGCATGCCGCTGTAGGCTCCCGCCTTGTACTGGGCGTTGGCCAGCTGGTCTCTCAGAGTAAGATAGTCACCCTGCTTTACATTTTCGTTGATCTGCGCCTGCATATCCAGCGCGCCCTGCTGCTCCTTCCCCTCCGCCTTGGCCATGTTGTAGTTTCTGCGCTGATGCCTGAGCCAGCTGAGGGGGCTCATCTGCACCGGCGCGCTCCCGGCGTTCACGCCACTTGCGCTCACCTGCGAGGCCGCTTGCAGCGCCCCCTCCGCAAAGGCCTCCCCAGCCCGCTCGCTGGCCGCCTCGTGCGCGGGGCTATCAAACACCTCGCCACCCGGCGCGCTTACGTTACCCATGGCCTGCTGGCGCACGTGGTTGAGCTCGTGGCCCAGCACCGCCAGCCCCTCGGGCGTTTCGGGCGAAAACTCCCCCGGCGCGAAGCGGATAGCGTTGCCCTGCGCCGTGGCTCTCGCCCCCATGGCCGCCACATCGGGAGATTCCCGCAGCGCAAGCTCCCCCGCGCGCAGGCCAAAGCCGCGCTTGATACGGCTTGCCAGCGCCCCCGAAACTTGCAGCGGCGTTCCCCCATAGGGGCTTTGCGCGGGCCGCGCGGCCGTTTCCTCACGCGGCGCGGCATAGGGTGGGATGTGGCGCGACCGCTCACGGCGGTATACAGATTCGGACATAATGTTTCTCCTCTCGCCTGTTGTTCGCAGATGTTTGTAACAAAAGTGCTTTTGCGCCGGGCCGGCGCAAAAGCGCAAACACTTCTTAATTAGCCAATTGTAAAATGCCCCCCGAACGCGCCGCCGTCTACGCTGGCGGCTTCGGGGACAGAAAGGGCGCTGTTGACGTCGAGGTAGCAGTGGGTGTCGGTGTGGCAGCAGATTTTGAGCGCCACTATGCTGCACTGGGAATCGAGCGGGCTGTATTCCTCAATCAGCCGGCGCAGGTCGCTTTCGGGGACGTTCAACTCCCCCCACGTCAGGTTGAGGATAACGCAAAAGTGATTGGGCGTTTCGCCGTATAGCCTGCGGTTCACCTCAAGCTGCGCTTCTGAAAGACCGGGACGCGCCCACTCAAAATATTCAATAACGCGGGGACGCACGCCGGTGAGCAGTTGGGTCACCCGCTCCAGCGCGTGCTTGGTGCCCTTTGAGCCCTGGTACAGCTCAAGGTTTTCAATCAAATGCCGCAGCTGCGCCGGGGTAAACAGGCCATGGGTGTTGCTGATTCCCAGCCACCCTGCCAGCAGTGCCACGTTTTCGTCGGGGGTGGTGCGGTAATCCAGCAGCTCGGGAATCCTGTCCACCCGCTTCTCCACATCTAGAAAGAGCGACTGGAAGATGGCGATGTAGCGGTCAAAAAACTCGTTGCCGTGGTAGATTTCCGGGAAATACTCGGTGAACGAAACCTTGGGCAGCTCCAGCAGCAGCCCACCCAGCGCGCAGTCTTCCGCCGCCCCGCCCCCGGGGGTGAGCGCCACATAAATCCACACATATCGCCCCCGCAGGCTGTGGAGCAAAATATCGCGCGTGTTCACGGCCCGCACATGGGGCAGCGCAGCCAGATGCTCCGCCTTGCGCACGGGCAAAATACCGGCGTCGTGGAAGAATTCCTCCAGACCGCGCGGCGCGTTGTCTATCACCGCGGTTGCTTCGTCTGTGGCCGCCACAATCACCTCTAGCTTTGCCCCGTTGAAGGAACCGTCAACAACCAAACGGTTGAAGGAACAGCCGTCCTCCCCCGTATCAAACCCGCGGGTGAGATAATAGCCCGCACCGTCCGTCAGCCGCAGGCGATACGCGCCCGCTTCCGCCAAGCCGCCGTAGCTGCCGCCCAGCAGCGAACGTCCGTAATAGCTCACCGATTTGAGCGCTTGCTTCACCGCGTTTCCCCCTTGTCGTTACGGTTTTCATTACACAAATTCAATATTTATTTTCTCCAGCCACGCAATCGCGTCGGGGAAAACAATGATATCCCCCTGCTCGTTCTTGCGCGCGCCGTCCCCCGCGCAGGAAAAGCTCAGCTCGGTGACGCCGGCGACGCAATCCAGCAGCTCCAGCCGCGAGAAAATTCTGCCGTACACAAGCCCCGCGCCAAACCGCTTGCCGCCCAAAGGCTCAATCAGCCCGCGCAGCGCCTCCTCCACGCGGCGGCGCAGCGCGGCGGTGTTCTCTGTAAGCACAATGCGCCCGTCGGCCTCTATACCCACATAGCGGGCGGGTAGCACACGCACGTCGGCAGTGAGCAGGCGGCGGCGCTCAAGGCTCTCGCGGATGCGGCTGCGGTACGCCTCGGTAAGCCGTGGGCGCGCCTCGGCTTCCGAAAGGGGCTTTGCCGCCACCAGCACGGCCCCCGGCCTTGGCCCGCCGCCGTACACCGCCGCGTACTGTGCGCCGCTGAACACATTCACGCAGTCTATCATCAGCCCCGGCGTGGCCAGCACCAGCGCCTCGTAATCGGCGGCGGTAACGGCGCGGGTGGTTTTGGTTACGGCTGCCTCCAACTCGCGCTCCAGCTCCGCCGAGCTTTTGGGGCGCTTGCCACCCGTAGCCTCCACGGGGTTGCGGGGAAGAAGGCTTGCATAAGCGGAATCTAAAAAACGGTCGATGCGGTGGGCACGGATGTTTCCCGCGTCCAGCCGCGAGGTTTTGGCCGTTACCGCCACCACCAGCCTGCCGGGGCCCGGCTGTTCGCCGCGCAGACCGTCACCGAAGGTGATTGCCCCCTCGGCCCTGTCCAGCTGGAACACCCTCGCGTCGGGGGGGGCGCCGCCCAGGTCGTCGCATTCTTCCCACAGCCGCAGGAAGGGGCGGCCGTCCTTCTCCTCCACCGTGGCAACGCGCAGCTCGCAAAGGCTTTGCAGCGCAACCTCCATCCGCTCCCGCGCGAACCCGGTGGTAACGCCCAGCCGCAGCCGCTCGTCCAGCCGCCCGTCGGTAATGGTAACAAGAAGCTTTTGCCCCCGCTCGGGAACAACGCCGAACCGCCGCTTGCTGAAGCGGATTGCGCGCCGCCATGGCGCATCGCCGGGAATGATATCGCAGAGGGAGCCGCCGCCCGGCATTCCGTCAAACCAGAGGCTGTAGCCTTCCCCATTCTCTACCGCCACGCGTATAACATCGGCCGCGCGAATGTGGTAATCGATGGGCAGCGTATTGCCGCCGCCATACACGAGCTCAAGGGCCTGGGCGTGGGTGTCGGTTTGCACCGCCTCAACGCAATTAGCGTAGAGCTTGCCAATTCTGGGGGGCGCGTCGAATGCCCCGCCCACCAGCCGCGCCCGCAGGTAATGGGCCGGAGGTAGGTGCGGATGCCCGTCAAGCAAAGCCGTTCCCCCCGCGAGGGAAAGGCCGGTGAAGCCGCTTTTTAAAAAGCCGCGCGTACCGTCTTCTGTGAAAGCCGCCTCCTGCCACTCCGCGCCGTCGTAGAATTCCCAAACGAATTCCGCAAGACGGAACACATCGTCAAAGGGGTTGCGCGCGGGGTTGGGTTGCAGCTCGATGAAGAACCGTGTCTCGCCCGCCAGCGCCTTCTCAAAGCCAAAGTAGGCGGCGGGCGAATCGTCCCCTCCATCGGGAAAAAGAGTGGCGTAGGCCGCGTCTACACCGGCTACAGGGGTGAGGTCGTAAAATTTCCCGTCCGCCTCGCTAAAAAGGGCTGTGACGCGGTTGGCCGCACCCCGATAGCTTTGGGCCACCTCGAACACCGTTCCCCCCGCCGCCATCTTTGCGCCCCGGGTCACGGCAATCTTCTGCGCCCCCTGCGCCTCATCTCCTGTGTTATCCTGTAGGGAAAGCGCCACAAGGCACCGCGCCGCCGCAAGCTCGGGCCGCAGCCCCAGCAGCCGCAAATAGCGCAACCGGTGTGCCTCGCCCGTCGCGTCGATGTAATAATTGAGGGTATCCACCAGCCAAGCCATGGTTTGCAGCGTGGTAATGCCGGGGTCGTGGTCATTATAATCGGTCCAGCTTGCGCTCAGCGCCGGAATGCGGCTTCGCGCCCGCTGCACCAACTTCTCATAGCTCAAATCATCCAGCTTCGGAACCTTCAGCATAAGGAATCCTCCATCGTATGCAACCGCGCGAATAATTACCCAATTAAGCTGCAATAAACCACATGCTCCCCATTCACCGCCATGGCAAAGGGGTTGTCTATCTGCCTGCCAATGCCATCGTCGGCGTCGTACTCGCGATTTTTGTAAAGGGCGGTTACCACCATCCGCGTTACTATCACATCGGGATGCTTTATCTTTAGAAAGGCCAGCATCTGCGTGGGGGTAGGCAGCACGCCAATCTCCCAGCCGCCGCCGTCAAAGCCGCCGCGTAGCGGGTCTATGAAGGTGTTCATGCTCTCGCAGCACATCTGCTGGAGGTCGTAGGCGCTTTCCATCCGCTCACATTCCAGCCACAGCCGCGCTTGCATCCGCACAAAGCGCGGCTGCGTTAGCACAAGCGTTTTCCCTGCCGGAACAAGCCCGCTGCACCGCAGCAGCTTTTCGCGAACAGCCTCCTTCACCCCCGAGAAAATATGCCCGCCCTTCTCGTATTCGTCGATGAGAATGGCAATGGTGAGCAGGTCGTCCCGCGCCTCACCGGAAGCCGTTCGCCCGCTCAGACACTTCACCCGCCGTACGCCATAAGAAACCTGCGATATAATATCAAAATAATCCTGCCTTGTAACGGCGCGGCCCCGGGTGCGCAGCATGTTGGAAATAACGGCGGCGCTGGTTTCCTCGTTGTAGCCGTCGTAGCCGCCGTAGGCGGGCAGCGGGTTGCTCACGCCGCTGATATAGCGCAGCGAAGAGAGAGAAGCGTTAATTTTGCCCGCCTCTACATTGGCGGCTGAGCCGTGGTAGCTTTGGTACACCACCTTCACGGCGGGCCCCTCGCCGCGTGGGGGGAAGGCCGCCAGCGCACCCTTGCCAATGCGGATTCGCCCTGCCGCAAGGTCTATTTCATAAACCCGTCCACGCTCCTCCCAATGGCGCGACGCCTCCCACAGCACCCAGTTTTCGCCCTCGCTCTCACCGCCCTCTTCGTTGAGGTATACCCGCGCCGTTAAAATGCCCTGCTCCTCCAGGCTTAGCAGCAGCTCGCCGTCAGATCCGTCGCGGTAGAAGAATTCGGTGCGGGTGCTGGTGTTCTCTACCTTGGCCATGTTTTTGTAAATACCGCGAAGGTGCGGCAGGTTGTAGCGTGCGAAGTTTTTGTTGTGGCACAGCAGCCGCAGCCAGTAAAGCTCTCTGCCAAAGAGTGGCTTTGCTGCCGCGTCGGGTGGCACAATGATACACAGCGCCCCCGAGTGCAGCATTCCCATGGTGCCGTCGGCCACCTTGAGGGGAACAAAGCCCTCGGCGGTAAGGCACTGGGCGGTAAAATCCACCTGGTAGTCGGCATTGTTTTCCAGGTGGAGGTAAAGGCTCAGTGGCGTTCCCCACGGGCTGCCCGCAAAGCCCAGGTACAAAGCGGGCTCCGCCGCCTCCCGCGAGTAAAAGAGCGATACGCCGCGCCCCGCCCACAGCAGCCCGGTAATATCGGCCCGCTCGAAGTTGTTGCGGGTAACAGCAACATCGGGCGCGGCGGGGGCGGCATTGTAGCTGTAAGAAAGGCGCAGGTTGGTAACCACCGGGCAAAGCTGCACACTGGGGATGCTGTAAAGCCCCTCGGCGCGCAGCAGCCGCAGCCGCAGCCGTGGCTGTCCGTCGGCCCGCCCCTCGCTCATAACATCGCGGGGGACGTTGAAGCGCAGACGCAGCTCCCCCTCCGCCGAGCCGTTGAAGATCAGCGCGGCATGTTCCTCCTCCAGAAGCCGCTTCCAGCCCGTCCCGCTTAAATATTCTATTAACACATAATCGGCGTGGACGTCGGGCACCACCGGCTTGGGCGCGGTGGCGGGACG